>UMEZ01103854.1_pt1 | contig 10341 bp, 8 predicted proteins | sample 1964841 | NCBI WGS metagenome assembly UMEZ01 (sample SAMEA4836029, study PRJEB28245) | human gut metagenome | biome: gut microbiome; material: fecal sample | place: Denmark | collected 2008 | reverse complement strand
CGACTGGATGCGCGCCACAGGCCGTGAGGTGAAGAGCTCCATGACGCCGGCCGAGATTGAGGCTCTGGTGAAGGAATCGCCCTATTACCGTGCCACGGCAGCCGACGTTGACTGGCTCGAGAAAGTGCGTATGCAGGGTGCCGTGCAGAAGTGGGTTGACCACTCCATCTCCGTAACCATCAATCTGCCCAACGACGTCAGCGAACAGCTCGTGGACAAGCTCTATAAGGAGGCATGGCGCAACGGCTGCAAAGGCTGCACGGTTTACCGCGACGGCTCACGAAACAATGTGCTTGAGGCTGTGAAGAAAGAGGAGCCCAAAGCCCTGATTCACAATCCTGACCATCCCATAAAACGCCCCATCGAGCTTGAGGCTGACGTGGTCCGTTTCCAGAACAACAAAGAGAAGTGGATTGCATTTGTAGGTCTCGACCCGGACGGCCGTCCGTATGAAATATTCACCGGTCTGGCCGATGACGAGGATGGCATCTTCTGCCCCAAAGGGGTTACGCACGGCAAGATTATCAAAGCCATGGATGCCCAGGGCCGCAAGCGCTACGATTTCCAGTTTGTGAACAAACGCGGCTACAAAACAACCATCGAGGGTCTGAGCGAGAAGTTCAATCCCGAGTTCTGGAACTATGCAAAGCTGATTTCGGGCGTGTTGCGCTACGGAATGCCCATCGACCAGGTGCTCAAGCTCGTGGGTGGCCTGGAGCTGGATTCCACCAGCATCAACACATGGAAAAACGGTGTTGAGCGCACGTTGAAGAAGTATATGCCCAACGGCGCTGTGGCAAGTGGTCAGCGCTGCCCCAACTGCGGCGCCGAAACGCTTGTTTATCAGGAAGGTTGCCTGATATGCAAGAACTGCGGCACCAGCAAATGCGGCTGACAGACTACAAATTTGGGGTCAGATTGGCGATCTGATTAGCTCCGCCAAGAAGCCTAAGAGAAAGATACGGACCGATGGGGTTGGAGGTTATTCTTCCAGCTCCATCAGTTCTAATAACCGCATCTCTGACGTGTCTATGCTCTCCTGAATTTCGGCCATCCTGGCTCCGGCTTCCTGCAGCTGTGCCGACGTCATAGTGCCGCTCGACATCTGCTCTGTCAGCGTCTGACGCTCCTGTTCCAGTGTGGGTAGCAGGTTCTCCAACTCCTCCTTTTCCTTGCGTTGTTTGAAGTTCAGACCCTTGCGCTCGCGCGGTTTGCGCGTGTCGGAAGATGTGCGCTGCACGTGGGAGGCCGCTTCCATAGCCTTGGCCTGCCGATCCTTTTCCACCGCGCGGTATTGCGAGTAAGTGCCGGGGAAGTCCTCCATCTCGCCGTTGCCCTTCAGCACGAACAGATGGTTGGCTATACGGTCGAGGAAAAAGCGGTCGTGACTCACCACTATCACGCAGCCCTGAAAAGAGCTGAGATAATCCTCCAGAATAGAGAGAGTGAGAATGTCGAGGTCGTTGGTAGGTTCGTCGAAAATCAGAAAGTTGGGCTGGCGCATCAGCGTTATTGCCAGATTGAGCCGCCGCTTTTCGCCGCCGCTGAGCTTGGCAATGTATTTCTGCTGGTCGGGTACGGAGAAGAGAAAATGACACAGAAACTGTGAGGCTGTGAGCCGTGTCTTCGGATTTATCCACACATCCTCGGCTATCTCGCGCACAGCGTCAATAACCTTTTTGCGCGGATTCGGTTCCGCCATTCCCTGTTGCGAGTAATAGCCGAACTTCACCGTCTGGCCCACGTCGAACCGGCCCGAGTCGGGCTGCAGCTCTCCTAACAGCATGCGCAGCAGAGTAGTCTTGCCAACACCGTTGGGGCCTACAATGCCAATTTTGTCATAGCGGGCAAACGTGTAGTTCCAGTCGCGTAGAATCACCTTCTCGCCGAAAGCCTTGCTCACATTGTGCGCCTCAAAAATCTTGGAGCCGATGTAAGAGCCTTGCACAGCCACATTCACCTGCTTGTTAGTGAGATTTACCTTTGAGCGTTCCTGCAGCTCATAGAAAGCGTCTATGCGGTATTTGGCCTTTGAGCCGCGCGCCTGAGGCTGCCGCCGCATCCAGTCGAGCTCCGTGCGCAGCAGATTACGCACCTTGGCCAGCTCGGCGCCCATCTGAGCCATACGCTCCTCGCGCTTGGCCAGATAATAGTCGTAATTACCCTCATAGCTGTAGAGCTTGTGGCGGTCAATCTCCACAATCCGGCTGCACACACGGTCAAGGAACCAACGGTCGTGCGTCACCATCAGCAGCGTGGTTTTGCGCGTCGACAGATACTCCTCAAGCCATTCAATGGTGTCCACGTCGAGGTGGTTGGTAGGCTCGTCAAGCATCAGAAACTGAGGCTCGCGCAACAGCACACGGGCAATGGCGGCACGTTTCAGCTGCCCACCGCTCATCTTGCCCGGCAAAGCCTCGAAATCTGTTACCCCGAGGCGATGAAGCATTTCGCGAGCCCGGTCCTCGGCCGTCCAGTCGTCTTCGGCATGCTCGGGTATGACAGCTTTCAGCACCGGGACATCGGGCGCAAACTCCGGTACCTGACTCAGATAGCCAATCTTCAGGTCTTTGGCCCAGACAATGCTGCCTGCCCCGTAATCCTCCTCGCCGGCAAGTATGCGCAGCAAAGTAGACTTGCCTTTGCCGTTCTGGGCTATCAGTCCCACCTTGTCGCCCCGGTTGATGGTGAGCGAAAGGTCGGTAAACAGATTGTCGGCTCCGAAATTCTTTTCCAGGCCCTCTACCTGCAGATAAGGTGCTGCCATAATCAGTAAGTTGAAAAAATTAGAGAAGGTGTGTCATGAAAATGTCATACTCCACACCTTCTCGTCATTATATTTTTTAGCTGAATTCTGCGTCAGAACATCAAATTCGCCAACGGCATGAATTCACAGAATCAAAGAGCTGCTATGGCCTCGATTTCCACAAGAGCCTGCTTGGGCAGTTCCTTTACGGCGAAGGCGCAGCGAGCCGGATAAACTTTCTGGAAATACTGCGCATAGACCTGATTCATGGGGCCGAAGAGGCTCATGTCGGCCAGGAAGACTGTGGTCTTCACCACATTGTCGAGAGTGGCGCCGGCAGCTTCAAGAATGGCTTTGATGTTGAGAATAGACTGCTCGGTCTGTTTCTCTATGTCGGCGGGCATTTCGCCGGTAGCGGCATTGATGGGCAGCTGACCCGATACAAATATCATGTTGCCGGCCTGAACAGCCTGGCTGTACGGGCCTATGGCGCCCGGTGCCTGATTGCTTACGATTTCCTTTTTCATATTATTAGATTGGGGGTGTGATTTGCTGATGGGGCATCAAGCCAGTTCATTGAAATGAGCCTTGGCAAGTTGCTTTTCTATGTATTCGGGCGTTATGGTGAGCGTCTTGGCGCGTGCCGACGGACCCTCGAACATGGCGTCTACCATCACCGTCTCTACAATTGAGCGCAGACCGCGGGCGCCGAGTTTATATTCCAGAGCCTTGTCTACAATCTTGTCGAGCGCCTCAGGGGTAAACTCCAGCGTTTTGCCGTCGAGCTCAAAGAGCTTCTTATATTGGCGGATAACCGCATTCTTCGGCTCAGTGAGGATGGCGCGCAAAGCCTCGCGGTCAAGAGGCTCCAGGCTCGTCAGCACCGGCAGACGGCCGATGATTTCCGGAATGAGGCCAAACGACTTCAGGTCCTGCGGCATCACATATCGCATCAGATTCTCGCGCTTCTGTTTCCTGTCGGCGCTGTTCTGGCCGTAACCCACGGTGTGAGTGTTGAGGCGCGCCGCAATCTTGCGTTCAATGCCGTCGAAGGCGCCGCCGCAGATGAAGAGGATGTTCTTGGTGTTTACGGCAATCATCTTCTGCTCCGGATGCTTGCGGCCGCCGTTGGGGGGCACAAGCACAGTGCTGCCTTCGAGCAGCTTGAGAAGACCCTGCTGCACACCTTCGCCGCTGACGTCGCGCGTGATTGACGGGTTGTCGCTCTTGCGTGCTATTTTGTCGATTTCATCTATGAAGACTATGCCCTTCTCGGCTTGCTCAACATCGTAGTCGCACGTCTGCAGCAGACGCGTGAGAAGGCTCTCAATGTCTTCACCTACATATCCGGCCTCGGTGAGCACCGTGGCGTCGACAATGGTAAACGGCACATCGAGAAGGCGCGCTATCGACTTGGCCAAAAGCGTCTTGCCCGTACCCGTGGGGCCTACCATAACGATGTTTGACTTCTCTATCTCAACATCATCGTCGGTGATGGCACCGCCTTCCATCTGGTCGAGGCGTTTGTAATGGTTGTAAACGGCCACCGACAGATATTTCTTGGCTTCATCCTGCCCAATCACATACTGGTCAAGGAATTTCTTTATTTCCTTGGGTGTGGGCATCTTCTTTCTTTTTGCAGGCTTTTTCTTTGATGAATTGAGGTCTTGTAGCTTCTCGTCGCGTTTCTGGTCAATTATCGTAATGCAGTCCTTGCACAGATTAAGACCCGGAAATATTTCTACTACCGGATTGGAAACGCTGTCGGTGATGCCGCACATGGCGCAGCGTTCGGTGGTTGTGGTGGTGCGTTTATTTGCCAATGTTATATATTATTAAAGAATTGTCAGTTGCGGCGCTCAGTGCGCTGCGCAACTCACAATTCTGAAAAGTCAAATGTTGAGATTATTTGTTCTTGTTCTCATTAGTGAGAATTTTGTCAATCATTCCGTAGTCGAGGGCCTCCTTGGCGGTCATCCAGTAATCGCGGTCGGAATCTTTGGCCACCTTGTCGAAGGGCTGGCCGGAATGTTCGCTGATGATTCTGTAGAGCTCGTCCTTGAGTTTGAGTATCTCGCGTGCCGTAATCTCGATGTCGGAAGCCTGACCCTGGATGCCGCCCATGGGCTGGTGAATCATGACCCTGGAGTGGGGCAGAGCCAGACGCTTGCCCTTGGCTCCGGCCACTAACAGCACTGCCGCCATAGAGGCTGCCATGCCTGTGCAGATGGTCGACACGTCGCTCTGTATATACTGCATGGTGTCGTATATGCCTAAGCCGGCATATACGCTGCCGCCGGGAGAGTTGATGTAGATGTTCACGTCCTTGCCCGGGTCCACACTGTCGAGATATAGCAGCTGAGCCTGGATGATGTTGGCCGATGTGTCTGTTACCTGAGTGCCGAGGAAGATGATTCGGTCCATCATGAGGCGCGAGAAGACGTCGAGCTGAGTTACGTTGAGCTGACGCTCTTCAAGAATGTAAGGATTCATATAATCAGCCTTGGGAGCGCTTAGGAGCGGAGCGGCTGCCGTGCTGACGCAGTTGGCATACTGATGCAGCGCGTTCGAGTTCACGCCAAGGTGATTTATTGCGAAATTTCTGAAATCTTGCTGTTGGTTCATAATTATAACTTTTACTGGCTATAGCAACTTTGCTTAGTTATAACAAATAACGCGCCAAAATGTGTTCCTGGCTTTTGGGCTGTGTCATCTGAGCCTGTTTCGTCAGGCTGCCCGGATACAAAAACAGAGCACGCGGAGGAGTTAAAGCTACTTCTCCGCGTGCCCGAAAAGTATCTTATTCAGCCGGTTCGGCGGGAACCTCGGAGGCTGCTTTGAACAGCGCGTTGAACTCCTCTACCGAAACGGTTTTCTCGTCAACCTTAGCCTTTGCGCGGATACCGTTGAAGAGCTTCATCTCCATGGCCTGACGACCCAGGCTGTCAACAACCTTGCGGTCCTGCAGCATTTCGCCCACATACTTCTTCAGCATATCCTCGGGCACATTCTGCATGCCGTATTGAGCAAACTGATTGCGGCAAGCCATCTCAGCCACGTTGCGGAGGTCATCTTCGGTGAGCTGCAGCTGAAGAGCTTTTGCCACGCTGTCGCTTACGAGCTGCCAACGCAGACCCGGCACGAGCTTGTTGTATTCCTCGTCAATCGACACTTCCGTTTCAGCCTCATGCTGCTCCTGCAGATAGGCTTTCAGCACCTCGTCGGGCAACGGGAATTCACCGGCGGCCTTCATCAGGCTTTCGCGGGCGTCGATGGTGAAACGATAGCTGGTGTCGGAAGCAAGCTGAGCGGCAATCATCTTGCGCAGCTCCTCTTTGTATTCCTCATCGTTGTGCACCTTGTCTTTGCCGAATACCTCGTCGTAGTATTCCTGACCCGGCTCAGCGCGGCGCAGCACAATGATTTCCGAAATATCCATGCGGAAGTTGGCGTGCATGTCGGCGGCTTCCTCTTTGCTTATGTGGAGCATCGACGAGAGTTCCACCGGATTGCCGGCGCAAGTGTCCCACGGGTTGAAGTCGATGGGAGCGCCCACGTTCTTGCCCATGAACAAGTCTTTCTGAGCCTGATCGGCGAAGTGTTCGGGAGCAACGATGCCCATGGCCACCTTGATGCCGTCGGTCATCGGGTTGCCTTCAGCGTCGAGCTGCGTCAGCGGGCCTTTCACCAGCGAGTCGGGCTCTACCGTGTCGCCTTTCTCCTGCTTGCCGTGACGGCGGCGCAGAACCTCGTCCTGACGCTGCACCATGTCGTCGGTAACTTCTATCTTGTAGGCCGGTATTTCTACCTCCTCAACATTGATGTTGATTTCCGGAGCCAGACCAAGTTTGAATTTGAACACCATTTCATTGGCGTCGAGGTTGGCTATCGTGTCGGGGTCAGGCATGGGGTTGCCAAGTACCGGCAGCTGCTCTTTGCGGATGTATTCAAAGAGTTCGTGCGAGATGCTTTTGTCGATAACGTCATAGCGCACTGCTTTGCCGTATTTCTTCTCGAGCATGCCCATGGGGGCGTGGCCCGGACGGAAACCCGGTTCGTGGCGTGTGCGCGCCAGTTCCTTCATTTGCTTCTTTATCTCCTCCTTGAAGTCCTCCTGGGTTGCCTCAATGGTTACAAGTCCGTTGACTTCGTCGATTTTTGCGTATGTTATGTTCATGGTCGTGTGTTGTACGTAGTTTATATCCCGGCGTGCATCATGCCGTCAGGCTTTTCAAAAATTCCGCGCAAAGTTAGTCAATTCCGGCAACTTAAACAAATTTTTGGTCAACATTCTTTGGCAAATTGTTGATGCCGGCATCTTTTTACGCTAAAACAAATTCTCCTCACTTACGGTTCGGCGAATGTGCATACCATTGCACAAATGTCCGTCAAATGTTGAGAATCAGTTCCGAAAGAGGGCGCTTGGGCACCACATGAGAGCCGTCGGCTTCCCTGTAATAGTTGTAGTCCTCGCCCGGCTGCAGGTCCCTGAGCACTATGTTTTCAGCCTTATAGCCCAAAGCGAGCACATACTCCACCTTGTAATGCGGCTCAAGGCCCAGAGCCTCATGCACCTGTGCCGGAGTGAAATTGCGTATTATGCAGCCGCTGATGCCCAACATGGCGGCTCCCAACGTAATGGCCTGCAGCTGCAAGCCGCAGTCGCACAACAGCGACGGGGCGATGCGTGTGTCGGTAACCTGCACCAGATAGGCCGTCGGACGCTGTTCAGGCGTCGGGCCATCCCAGTCTTTCAGATGCCTGGCCCAACGCAGCAACGGAAAGAGACGGTCGCGGTCGGCTGCCTCCGTTACCATTACATAGCGCAAGGGCTGCATATTCTGCGACGAAGCGCAGTAACGCGTCAGCTCAACCAACGCTTCCAGCACCTCTCTGCCTATGCCTCGCGAGGCGTCGTAGCGGCGCACTGACCGGTCGAACTCAAGGAGCTTCCGCAGCGGCGCAAGTTCTTGCCTGGGGTTGTTCACAGCGCTTTTTATTTTGAGGTGAAGAAGTAGGTGAAGACTTTCTCGGTGTATTCCTGGTCGGCCACGGCAGCCGTTTCGCGTGCCGAGTGCATGGCCCACAGCGGACAGCCCATGTCTACGCCGTCAATGTCGAGCTGACCCGTAAGGATGTTACCCAGCGTCGAGCCGCCTGCCACGTCGGAGTGATTGACGAAATATTGACACGGCACACCTGCTTCGCGACAGAGTTCTGCAAACACTGCAGCGCCGCGGGCGTCAGTCATATATTTGCAGTTGGCGTTGATTTTTATCACCGGACCGCCGCCCATCACCGGGTGGTTGGTGGGGTCATATTTGCTGTTGTAGTTGGGGTGCCAGGCATGGGCATTGTCGGCCGATACCATGAACGAGCGGGCAATGGCGGGTGCGAGGCCTTCCATGCCGCCGCTCAGGCGCATCAGTATGTTGGTGAGCACCGGCGAGTGGGCACCCTGCTTGGTGCCGGAGCCGGTCTCCTCGTTGTCGAACAGGGCGAGAACACGGGTGTATGATGCCGGAGTGTCGGCTGAAGCCAACAGAGCTTCCAGGCCGGCGAAACACATGCTCAGGTCGTCGATGCGGCCGCTCTGTATGTATTCGTTGTTGGCGCCGGCAAGGGCGGCACGCTCGGCAGGATAAAGGTTCAGCTCATATTCGATTATGTCGGCCGGTTTGATGTCGAGATAGTCGGCCAGCATAATCTTCACAATGCCACCTTTGGCTTTAATGTCGGCAATCTGCTCCGGAGTGTAATAGCCCACCACGGGGAGCATATCTTTCTGCACCGACAGGGGGTTGCCTTCGTTCACGGCGCGGTTGAAATGTATGGCCAGATGCGGAATGAAAGCCACCGGGCGGCGCAGGTCAACAAGTACTTCGCACGGATGCAGGGCATCTTCGCCGCGCAGCATCACGCGGCCCGATATTGACAGCGGACGGTCGAACCAGGTATAGAGGATGCCGCCGCCGTATTTCTCAACGTTGAGACTTATCACGCCGCCGTCGCCGTAAATTTCGGCGTTTGGTTTGATTTTGAAGCAGGGTGAGTCGGTGTGAGCCGCGATGATGCGGAACGCCGGTTCGGCTATGGTGTTCTCAGGCATGATGAAGGCGAACAGTGCCGACGAGTTGCGCGTAAGGAAATAGCGTCCGTTGGGTTTTACGTTCCAGTCTGTGGAGGCCATGTCAAGACGTGTGAAGCCGGCTTTCAGCAGAGCGTCGGTTACGGTCTTTACGGCCAGGAAGTTGCAGGTGGAGGAGTCGAGTTGACGTAATATGCGGTCAGTCATGGTGTTAGAGATTATTTTCGGGTTATAGTGATTCGGGGTTATAGCGCAGCTGATTCAGCGGCCTGAGCACATTGCAGAGACGCTGGCTCCAGTAAGCGCGGAAATTCTCGTGGCAGATTGTCAGCGCCACGGCCGTCTGCATCCCTTCCGATTCGCGTATGGCGCTCACGCAGTCGTAGAGAGGCTGGAAGATGTCGGCCAGATTCTCCGATATGGAGGCGGCTATGGGGGTGTCGGAATACTTCATGTCGGCCTCCATGGTGTCGAGATACGTGTCATGTTCGCCATAGATGCGCGCCAGAGTCTGACGGATGCTCTCGTAATATTCCTCGTCGAGATACGAGGGCAGATATTCGTCGCCGAAAGCGCTGAGCATGTCTGTGTCGAGGTTGCCGAAAGCCAGATAGAGCCGAGGCAGCATATCGAGCATCTCGGCGGTGAGCACAGGCTCTTCCGTCTCAGCCGCGTTCTCCAAAGTGATGCAGAAATTGCGCATCAGTTCTATGAGCGGAGCCATACGAGCCGTCAGCTCGCCGGATTGAGTGTCAGGCATCGCCAAAAATTTTGTCGTTTAGCAGTTTTGAGGCATTGCGAAGCAGAAAGTCGTATTCGCGGGTGCCCATATATTCTGTAATGGATTGCAAATGCTTGTGGTTGTGGAGGTCAGTGCCCACAAACTCCACCATATTCTTGTCAAGCATTTCCTTGGCCAGGTCGCGCACCTGTTTGCCGTAGAAGCCCGAGAGGCTCAGCAGGTTTATCTGGAAGCGGAGACCCATGCGGCGCAGACGCAGATAATTGCTCGGTTCGCGCTGATAATAGGGGTAACGCTCCGGGTGCGCCAGAATCGGTTTGAAGCCGTAAGTGCGCACCAGTTCATTTACGAAAGCCTCCAGGCGGAAAGGCTCGCTCACCCACCCACATTCTATGAGCAGATAATCGCCCGGCATGGGACGCACCAGCCCGGCCTTCAGCTGGTCGTAAAGCTGGTCATCTATGCGATATTCGCCGCTCACACGCAGTTGCAGCTTCGACCCGCGGTTTTGCAGCTCGCGGCGCAGCTCGGCAAACGGCGGGTCCACCGTCGACGGGTTGTTGGGAAAGACCTCGTCTGTAACGTGCGGTGTCAGTATGATTTTCTGAATCCCCAGCGCCTCCAGTTCCGTAGCCAGGTCTGCGCCGTGGTCCACGTCGCGGGCGCCGTCGTCGATGCCCGGCACCAGGTGTGCGTGAATATCCGTAAACACCGGCAACGGACGGAGGGGTTCCGCCGGCCGGTGTTCGCGCGATGTGAATAATT
>UMEZ01041735.1_pt1 | contig 10383 bp, 5 predicted proteins | sample 1964841 | NCBI WGS metagenome assembly UMEZ01 (sample SAMEA4836029, study PRJEB28245) | human gut metagenome | biome: gut microbiome; material: fecal sample | place: Denmark | collected 2008 | reverse complement strand
GGGCGGCGGCTTATCGCCTGGCGGCGATGTCGCACGCGTTTTTTGTTCGATAGTTCCGAAGGTGAGATACACAGCGTTCGCGCGGGCCTCCGATTATGGAGGCCCCTACGGGAATCGCATCCAGGCGATAAATAATTACACGGCCGCAGGCCTTGTGCCGTAGGGGACGCCATAACCGGCGTCCCGCTGCGAATCCTGTGCATAGCCGGAATTTATGATGAAAACGAACTGCGGCTGCAAGTCACGGATACATCGACAAACGAGCCACGACCTACGGCAAACGATGCGAAAAATCAATTGCGCATGATGGCAGAAGTCCTCGTGCGGCGTTCTCCGCCAACATATGTTATAATTAATATTACTTGAAAAAACACAGGGGGTGTCGTCGTGCTTCGTGTTTTGTTTCTTATTTATGCGATTTGGGGCTTTAACTGGGTGGTCATGAAAGAGGCGAATTTCTTTTTCCCGCCTGTTACGTTTTCGGCCTGGCGTTTTACTGTCGGGGCCGTGGTCCTGCTGTTGTTCAATGCCTGGCTGCATCTGCCCGTGCCGCCGCGGCGTTATTGGCCGTGGATCGTCGTGACCGGGATCCTGCAGATTGCCTTTAATAATGCGGCCATTCAGGTCGGTATGGTCTCTCTGGGGGCTGGCATGGTCGCTGTCCTTAACTACAGCATGCCCGTCTGGATGGCCCTGATGGCGCACGTTTTCCTGGGCGAGCACCTGACGCGGCGCAAAGTCCTGGGCATCGTCGTCAGCATGGTCGGCATGTGCCTCTTGATGAATGTCGGCAGCGGTGGTGACGTCGGCAGCATCCTTCTGACTCTTTCCGGGGCCGTGGCCTGGGCGGCAGCGGGCATCATCATCAAGATTCAGGACCGGCGCATGAAAAAGAAGGACTGCAGCCTCATCCAGTACACGACGTGGCAGATGGTCGTCGGTGCCATTGCCCTCTGGCTTTATACGGCGGCGACAGGCGTCGGGACTGTCGACTGGACGCCGCTCTCCGTGGGCTGTCTGGCCTATAACGGCATCCTCGCCTCGGCTCTGGCCTTTTTCCTCTGGAATTACCTCCTGACCCGCATCGAAGCGGCCAAAGCGGGCATCGCCGTCCTCGGCGTCCCCGTCGTAGGTGTCCTCTGCGGCGTCCTCTTCATGCATGAAGCCCTGACCCTGGCCTCAGCGGCGGGGATGATCATGATCCTGGCGGGCATTGTGTGTATCGTGAGAAAGGGCGCCTGACGGCGCCCGCAGTCGGCAGTTAGCGGTCCGCAGTTCGGGAATGGTGAATTGGGCTCGCTGGCGCATCGCCGCCGTTTCGGATTCAGATGCTGCTTTCACAGCGTCAGGTTCACGGGATTGTATAGGCGCAGGAGCGCCTGGCGCGGCGGCTTATCGCCTTGCGGCGATGTCGCACGCGTTTTTTTGTCCGATAGTTCTGAAGAGAAGATACACAGCGTTCGCGCCCCTACATCCGCATATCATTTATAGGGATATGAACAAGATTCGCGCGGTCCGCCGATTATGGCGGCCCCTACGAAATCGCATCCAGGCGATAAATAATTACACGGCCGCAGGCCTTGTGCCGTAGGGGTCGCCGCGTGGGCGACCCGCGTGCATCCTGTGCATAGCCGGAATTTATGATGAATGGAACTCGGTCGTAATACAATCATGAGTCTAAAGGAGCACAGCTGCATCTGAGTCCGAGGCGGACTGCTGCCTGCGGACTGCGGCGTTCCGTGGTATACTATAATCATTAACTGATAAGATAAATGAGGTGACCGTATGAAATGCGTTGTTTTGCTCAGTGGCGGCGTCGATTCTACGACGTGTCTGGCCATGGCTTTAGAGAAATATAAAAAGGAAGATGTCCTGGCATTGACGGCTTATTACGGCCAGAAACATGCGAAGGAACTGGATGCGGCCCGCAAGGTGGCGGCTTATTATGATGTGCGGCATCAGGAAGTCAACTTGTCCCAGGCTTTTTCGTTAAGCGACTGCTCACTTTTGCAGGGGAGCAGCAAGAAAATCGCCCATGAATCGTATGCGGAACAGTTGGCGAAAAAGGGCGGCAAAGGGACAGTCGATACGTATGTCCCCTTCCGCAACGGCCTCTTCTTGTCCTTCGCTGCCGCTGTAGCGGTCAGCGTCGGTGCAGAAGTCATTTACTACGGCGCCCATGCCGATGATGCGGCCGGCCGGGCCTATCCGGACTGCACGCCGGAATTTGAAACGGCCATGAATCAGGCAATCTATGAAGGTTCCGGCAGGACGTGCCATTTGGAAGCGCCGCTCCTTTCCTGGAACAAGGCCGGTGTCGTCAAAGAAGGGCTGCGCCTGGGGGCACCCTATGCCCTGACCTGGAGCTGCTACGAAGGCGGCGAAAAACCGTGCGGCGTCTGCGGTACCTGCCGCGACAGAGCGGCCGCCTTTGCCGCCAACGGCGTCAAAGATCCGGCGCTGTAGGCGCCTGTGGCGCCGCCGCGTGCCTTTCACTTCAAACATCAAACTCAGGACAAAGGAGATACATAATATGACAATACGGACGCGGCTGGCTGTGTTGGCTTTGACGGCTTTTATGGGTCTTGGCTCGGTCAGTGCCAGTGCAGCTGTGTCGGAAAAAGATAATTTTTATCAGGCCGTGAACGGGCCGACGCTGGCGGAAAAGCAGATCCGCCCGACGGAGGCGTCGTGGTCCTGGTTTTCGGAACGGTCGCTGGAAAATAAGAAGGCCTTAGGGCAGGAATTGGAAGCCGTGGCAGCCAAGCAGGGCACGTATGCCAAGGGGACGCCGGAACAGAAAATCGCCGACCTTTATGCCTGTGCCATCGACAACAAGCAGCGCAATGCGACGGCACGGCAGCATCTGCAGGATTTGACGGGTCCTATTGAAAAGGCTTCGAACTTGTCGGAACTGACAGAAGCCCTGCAGCGGGTCAGCGCCAAAACGGGGACGGATATCTTCATCGGCTACACCGTCGACCGCCTGCCGACGGGCCTGCGCTATATCCCGCGCATCATTACGGTCACGCCGTCCTTTACGCGCGATGAACTGGCCAAGGAACCGCAGCCCGGTGCCTGGAAGGACTATCAGGATTACGTGGCAGCGATCCTGACGGAAGCCGGAGAAACGCCGCAGCAGGCAGCGGAACATAGCCAGGCCATTTTCACGATGGAAAAAAATCTCGGCCCTCATCTCCTGACGAGTGAACAGCGCAACGACGCGTCTGTCCAGAACAAGATGATGTCACGGGGGAATTTGGAAAAACTGATGCCCAACATGGGCGGCAAGTCGGTCCTGACCAATCTTGGCCTGGAAAAGGAAAAACAATTCTTCCTGGCCAATCCGGACTATCTGCAGCAGCTCGACAGCCTCTATGTGCCGAAGAACCTCGACCTCCTGAAGAGCTACGCCGTCTATCAGGTCTACAGCGGCTTTGCGCCCAGTGCGGATATCAAGCTGCGGGACCTGCAGCGCAATTACGGCCTCAAGCGCTTCGGCATCGCCCAGGCCCGGGACGACAAGGAAACGGCGAGCCGCATGGTCCAGAGCATGCTGTCCTACGAATTCGGCCAGATTTATATGAAGAATCACTGCACGGCAGCCATCATCAATGATGTGAAAAACATGATCAATGAAATCCGCGACGTCTACAAGCAGCGCCTGGAAGCCAACGACTGGCTCAGTCCGGCGACGCGGGCCAAAGCCGTGGCCAAACTGAACGGCCTGCGCGTCTTTGTCGGCGGTCCCGCAGCGGACGACAAGCCGATTATCGAAAGCATGCCCGACGTCATTTCCCAGAAGGACGGCGGCGATTTGCTGAGCAACATCATGCACAACGGCGTTTTGGAAAAACAGCAGATCCACGCGCTTTTAGGGACGAATTTCAATCCCGACAAGTGGTATGCCTTCGACCCGCAGGACGTCAATGCGGCGTATATCCCGGAAAACAACAGCATCACCATCCCTGCAGGCATCCTGCAGCCGCCTTTCTATGATGCCAAGGCCTCGCGCGGCGCCAACCTGGGCGGCATCGGCGTCGTCATCGGCCATGAAATTTCCCATGCCTTCGATACGAACGGCAGCAAATACGACAGCGAAGGGCGCCTCAAGAACTGGTGGAGCAAGAAGGATTATGAAGCCTTCACGAAACTGTCCGCTGCCTTTGGACCCTATTATGATGCTTACACGCTGGGCAAAGGGCTCCACGAAAACGGCCGCCTCGTCAGCAACGAAGCCATCGCCGACTGCGGCGGCCTGTCAGTCGCGACGGAACTGGCCCACGGCGACGAAGGGACCCTGCGCGATTTGTATCACAATTTTGCCACCGTCTTTGCCACAAAGATGACGGATCAGCTCCTCCTCTACCTGGTCCAGAACGATCCTCATCCGACCGGTGAAGCCCGCGTCAACGGCGCCCTCTCGGCCACGGACGGTTTCTACAAAGCCTACGCCATCCAGCCCGGCGACGGCATGTACGTCGTGCCGGCAAAGCGTGTACATTTGTGGTAGGCGCCTGCGGCGCCGCAGTCGGCCGTCCGCCGTCCGCAGTCCGCAAAGCGTTCAGCGTAGTTCGTTCGTCGTTCATCGTTTGCAGAGCGGGCTCGCTGGCGCAGCTGACTGAGGGGTTGCTTTTCGTTATGCTGCAAACTATCCTTTACATCGTAAAATGTATGTGAGCCCTTTCTTTTCACTTGCATTATCGCTGGGAATACGGTACAATCGCAGTAGGCAATCGTTAGATATTGCGCTAGTGGGACAAAAAACGTACCACTAGGAACAAAAACGTCAATAGTTGTGTGTACGTGAGTAAAAAGGAGAAATCTCTATGCTGAAAAAAACAAAGATCGTCTGCACCTTAGGTCCCAGTTCCAATACCCCGGAAATTATCGAAAAGATGATTAAAGCCGGCATGAACGTCGCCCGCTTTAATTTCTCCCATGGTTCTCATGAAGAACATAAACAGCGCATCGACATGGTCCGCGCTGCTTCCCAGAAGCTCGGCATCCCTGTCGCCCTGCTCCTCGATACGAAAGGCCCGGAAATCCGTCTGGGCAAATTCAAGAACGGCTCGATCATGATGGAAGCGGGCAAAGAATTCACCCTGACCGCCCGCGATGTCGAAGGCGACGAAACCATCGCATCCATGAACTATAAAGAACTGCCGCAGGACGTCAAAGCCGGCGACCACATCCTTCTTTCTGACGGCCTGGTCAACCTGGAAGTCACCAGCGTCGACGGTGAAGATATCCATACGAAGATCCTCAACAGCGGCAAGATGAGCGACCGCAAGCGCGTTGCTGTCCCGGGCATCGCCATCAACCTGCCGGCTGTTTCCGATACAGACGCCGACGACATCGAATTCGGCTGCCGCATGAACATGGACTGGATTGCTGCATCCTTCATCCAGCGCGGCAAAGATGTCCTGACGATCCGCAAGATTTTGGAAAAACACGACAGCCATATGAAGATTATCTCCAAGATTGAATGTCAGGCAGCTGTCAACAACATCGACGACATCATCAAGATGAGCGACGGCATCATGGTGGCCCGCGGTGACCTGGGCGTCGAAGTACCGGCCGAAGAAGTGCCGATGCTCCAGAAAGTCCTTATCCACAAATGCCAGGCTGCGGGCAAACCGGTTATCACGGCTACGCAGATGCTCGAATCCATGTGCAACAATCCGCGTCCGACCCGTGCCGAAACGAGCGACGTGGCCAACGCCATCCTCGACGGTACGGATGCTATCATGCTCAGCGGCGAAACGGCCGGCGGCCTCTATCCGGTAGAAGCTGTCGAAACGATGGCCCGCGTCGCTACCTTTACGGAAAGCAACTTCACGCCGAAATCCTATGAAGATGTCGATTCCGAATCGGCGACGACGACAGAATCCATCGGCAAAGCTGTCGTCAAGATTGCCAAAGACCTCCACGCTGCAGCCATCATCGCTTCGACAGAACGCGGCGGCACAGCTCAGATGATTTCCAAATTCCGTCCGGCCTGCCCGATTGTTGCCGTCTCGCCGCACGAAGCCATTGTCCGCCGCCTGCAGCTCAACTGGGGTGTCCAGGCCATCGTCGGCAAAGAAGCCAACGATACCGATGCTGTCGTCGACAACGCTATCTTCGCAGCCCTCGACAATGACCTGATTAAAGCGGGCGACCTCGTCGTCCTCACGGCCGGCGTTCCCGTTGCTAAAGCTGGTTCGACGAACATGATCCGTGTCCAGGTCGTCGGCGACGTCCTCCTGCGTGGCACAGGTATCGGCCGCAACTCGGCGATTGGCAAAGTCTGCGTCGCTGAATCGAAAGAAGATTTGGAAAAGAACTTCTCCGACGGCTGCATCCTCGTCCTCCGTTCGGCCCGCGCTGATTTCGTTGACTACATGAAACGCGCCAGCGCCATCGTCTCTGAAGAAGTCGGCCTGACCAGTGAATCGGCCATCGTCGCCATCACCCTCGGCATCCCGACCGTCGTCGGCGCTGCTCATGCCGTAGATACCCTGGAAAACGGCGAAATCGTCACGGTAGATGCTAGCCGCGGCACCATTTTCCGCGGTGAAGCCAACGCGCGATAAGCATCACCCTGATAGGAGAGGCTGTCTTAATGGGACAGCCTCTTTTTTTACATTCCCATGAATTCCAACATCTGCAGCATGCCCGGGACGAGCGTATCGAGATCCAGCGATTCCTGCAGCGTGTGTTCGCCGCGGCTGCGGCAGAAGCCGAAGGAAATGGCCGGGATACCCAGGCTCATGGGGATGTTGGCGTCTGTACTGCCGGCAATGCACGGCGTCGGCAGACCATGACGCCGGCGGATGGCTGTGATGCGGTCGGCCAGGGGATTGGTGTCGAGGCGGCTGCAGGGCCGTTCACCGATGAGCTTCGTCGTGATGCGGACCGTATCTGTCACGGCTTCCCGCAGGATGACTTGGAAGGACTGGTCCAATTTGTCCAGTTCGTCTGCGTCTTCAGAGCGCAGATCCACTGTGAATTCTGCCCGGGCGGCGATGGAGTTGACCGTCGTGCCGCCCTGGATGGTGCCGACATTGTACGTCGTCTTCGGCGTCTTCGGCACGCGCAGCTGATAGAGGTGGCTGATGATGCGGGAAGCGGCTGCGATAGCGTTGGAATTGCCGAAATGCATCCAGCTGTGGCCGCCGGCAGCTTCGACGGTTACGGCATAGCGGCGGGAACCGACAGCCGTCGTCACAAAGGTATCGAAGGTGCAGTCCACGGCGACGACTTCAGAAAGTCTGTCCTGCCAGTCGGCCATGACCTGGCGTATGCCCTTGAGATTACCAAGACCTTCTTCGCCGACATCGAAGGCAAAGAGGAGGCCTTTCGGCAGGGAGAGCTTCAGGTCATGGATCATGGTAATGATAAAGAGCAGTCCGGCCACGCTGGCACTATTGTCACTGCACGACGGCGCTGCCAATGTGTGACCCTCGATTTTGAGAGAAATTTCTCGTAAGTCTTGAAATACAGTATCAATATGAGCGGTATAAAGGGGAACCTTTATACCGCTTTTTATTTGGCACGGATAAAGGATATTCCCGGCTGCGTCGGCATAGGCGCCGTCGATGCCCTTGTCCCTGAAATACTGCAGGATCCAGTGCTCCTTCTCCTCTTCATGCCCCGTCGGCGACGGCAGGGAAATAATCTGGCAAAGCAGCTTCATGAAATCATTGCCGTGAGACTGTACATAATTTTCGATTCGTTGATTCATCATTGTCACGCTCCTTTAAGAATATTATATCATGAAAAAAAGCCTCCCCTGCGAAGGGGAGGGGGACCACGAAGTGGTGGTGGGGTTCTTTGTGCCATGCCGGCTCGGACTCAGATGGCGCTGTCGCGCCTTTAGACTCAGACTGACAACGACACCTCGGGATACCCTCGGTGCGTAGCGGGCGGCCGATTAGGGCCGCCCCTACGGCACAGGCCTGCGGCCGTGAATTATTTAATATCGCCTGTAGGCGATTTTGTAGGGGCGCCCGCGTGGGGGGGCGCCCGCCTGAATTATGTGGATGAACTGACGGTATAATAGGCTGTTTTTCTGCCACGCCAGCTCGGATTCAGATGGATGCTGCGCATCCTGAAATTCAGAGTGGTATTACGATCGTGTGTCGTCCGTCATAAATTCCGGCTGTGCCCAGGATTCGCGGCGGTCTTGCCGCGCGCAAGCCCCTACGGGCGGTCAGGGACACGCCTGATTTATAACGGCAAACGGACCACGAAAAAGGGATTGTCGCTTAATGCGACAGCACCTTTTTTTTTGCCCAAACGACGATAATCACTATTAATTAATATTGAAAAATGACCGTTTGCGACAAAAAAACGTCGTTTTACGACAAATCTCTAAAAATTGGATTTTTATATTTTATAATGCAAGTACAGAGAAGGAAAACTTGCAGAATGCAGGAAAACCTCTAATCGCTTTTACTTAATAACAAAAGGTAAAAGAAAGAAAAAACAGTTGATTTTATAAGGATACATTAAGATATATGACAAGAAATACGTTTTGTGAAGGAAAAATTGTGTATTACTAAATATTAAAATAAGTATTACAATAACATATTTAATGTATATCCAACGATAACTGCAACGGAAATATTCACAATCCAAGAAGGAGGCAAACATTTATGAATAAGATTTACAAGGTAGTATGGAATACAGTTCGCAATTGTTACGTAGTCGGGTCCGAACTGATTAGCTCGAAATCGGGCAGACATAGCGCATCAAATGGCAAGTCTTCGAGTCTGAAAGTTACCTTGACCGTACTGGCGCTCTGCGGGATGACGACTTTAGGAAGCGGATTGGCTCCGGCGTATGCGGCGGATGCAGGTGCGGCAGTAGAAAGCCAGTATGTGGCTGTTCTCGTAAATGATTCCAATAATAGCAGACGCAACTATAGAACTTTTGATGGACATAGCTATCACAAGGAAACGGTTTCCGGCGAAACGTATTGGGTCCGTGATGGCTATACTATTAAATATGAAGAAAATGAACGGTACCCCGGTGCCCGCAAGGACAATATTATTAAGGCTTATAAGACCGATTCCTATACAGCTAGCAGTGATGCCGGTCTTCTGAAATCGAATCAGGTTATGGTCGAATCGTCGGGCGTCTCGACGCTGACTGGCGTCGACCTCGACGATGTTTCTGGCGGTACCTATGTCGGTGCTACGAATTCCGGCAGTACGTCAACACCTTCGTCGTTCAACTACATGATTAAAGACGACAATGGCTCCTACATCGATGCCGGCAACAGCAACTACAGCACTCATTTTGCAGCGGCTACGAAGAATTCGGACGGCACTTATTCCTACAACGGTAAAGTCCTTTCTAATGACAACCTCTACGTCATCTCCTCGACGGACCGCTACAGCAATACGACGAGTAAAGTCGGCGTCTTCCTGACGTCGAGCGGCAAAGTTTACACGGGTAAAGTCTTCGGTGCCAACAATGAAGTTCTGATGACGACGAAAAATGATGACGGCACATTGTACAGCTACTGGGGTGCGGATACGCCGGACCCGAACTCCAAATTGGCAGACATGACCATCGGCCAGTTCAACCAGGCCCTGGAAAAAGTCAACAACAACAGTAAAGCTGTCGCCGGCGACGCCATCAAAAAGGTCGTCACCACGAAAGCCACTGACGGCAACGGCGGCACCATTTCCCTCCTGCGCCGCGGCACGTACAACGCAGCTACGGGCGAATATGAAGGCGAACATTACGTAGACGGCGGCCTGACCCTGACCAGCACGGGCGGTACCGGCGGCACCGGCAAGGCCAACGACGTCAAAATCAAGGTCAGCAACGGCACGGATACGCTGACACTAGACGCCGGCACGAAAGTCGAAGCCATCGGTACAAAAGACGCGACGACGGGTCTGAAAATCAACGGCGAAGAGTACACTATCAAAGCCGGTAAAGACTACAAAGCAGGCACGAACGTCCAGATCAGCGACGACGGCACTATTTCGGCAACGGATAATGATACGACCCTGAAAGCAGGCAAAGCTGCGAAATCCGGCAATACGTACACTATCGAAGATACAGCCGGCAACCAAGTGACCTTGGAAGACGTCGCCAGCGCCGCGACTGTTACGGATAACTACAACACGCTGAACCAGAAAATCAATACGACGGAAAACAATATCACGAACGCCTATACGCAGAAAATCGGCGAAACGAAGATTGCCATCACCAATGAATACCATCAGTATGTCGATGCTACGGAAAACTACGTCACCGGCGGCAGCATCAGCGGCGATACGATTACCCTGAATCGTCGTCTCGGTGGTGACGTTACTATCAGCGGCCTGAAAGACTACGTCGAAGGCAAAGACAGCTATGTCACCAGTGCCAGCCTGAAGG
>UMEZ01057327.1_pt1 | contig 10438 bp, 6 predicted proteins | sample 1964841 | NCBI WGS metagenome assembly UMEZ01 (sample SAMEA4836029, study PRJEB28245) | human gut metagenome | biome: gut microbiome; material: fecal sample | place: Denmark | collected 2008 | reverse complement strand
GGCAACGAAGCCGGAGATAGAAGCCGCAACAGCCTGCCATTCGCCGAAGCCCAGCGGTGCAAAAATCCAGGCGATTGCTCCGCCCATGGAAGCAATAAAGCTGTCTTCAGGTTCTACCATACCATAACCTTCAGCGCCAATGCCGTAGGTGGAAAGATACCACATTACCACGCAGACAAGGAACAGAACGGTTGCAACCTTTTTAATGAAGGCAAAGCAGCGTTCCCAGGTATGCAGCAATACGTTTTTAGCAGCCGGAATATGGTACTGCGGCAGTTCCATAACAAACGGTGCAGGGTCGCCTGCAAACATTTCGGTTTTCTTTAAAATCAGGCAGGAAAATACAACGGAGATAATGCCGATGAAGTACATAATCGGTGCCATGTACCAGTCGCCGCCCATAATCGCACCGGCAATCAAAGCGATAACCGGCAGTTTTGCGCCGCAGGGAATGAAAGTTGTCGTCATAATCGTCATACGGCGGTCGGTCTCAGTTTCGATAGTGCGGGTTGCCAGAATACCGGGCACGCCGCAGCCGGAGGAAATAAGGAACGGAATGAAGCTTTTGCCGGACAGGCCGAACTTATGGAAAATACGGTCCATAATAAACGCGATACGCGCCATATAACCGCAGTCCTCAAGCAGCGCCAGCAGGAAGAACATAATTGCCATCTGCGGCACAAAGCCAATCGGTGCGCCAAGGCCGCCGATAATGCCGTCAACCACCAGAGATACCTGCCATTCGGCAGCACCGGCATTTTCCATAGCTTCCTGTACGGAAGGCATAATCATTTCGCCGAACAGCACGTCATTGGTCCAGTCGGTAACATCCGTGCCGATTGTAGTAACGGCAATGTAATAAACAAAGAACATTACGGCTGCAAAAATAGGCAGAGCCAAAATGCGGTTCGTAACAATCTGGTCAATCTTATCGGAAGTAGTCATGCCTACTTTAACTTTTTTAACGCAATCGGCCATTAAGCCGGTAATGTAATCATAACGGGCGTTAGTAATGATGCTTTCGCAGTCGTCATCAAGCTTTTCCTCAACGCCGGCAATAATTTTTTCAAGCTGCTTTTGAATAACATCCGGCAGATTATATTTAGCCCATACTTCGCGGTCGCGCTCAAACAATTTAACAAGCGTCCATCTTGCACCGGTTTCCGGCAGGGAACTGCCCATAATGTACTTAATTTCTTCCAGCGCTTTTTCCACATCAGCGTTAAAATGCAATGGTTTGCACTCAACATTTTTGGCTTTGGCCATTTCAACGGCTTTGGCTGCAGCTTCTTTCAGCCCCAGCCCGCTTAAAGCGGAAGTTTCAACAACCGGGCAGCCAAGCTTCCTGCCAAGCGCCGCAATATCAATTTTATCGCCGTTTTTACGGACAATATCAATCATATTCAGCGCAATAACAACAGGCACGCCCATTTCAAGCAGCTGGGTTGTTAAATACAGGTTGCGTTCAATGTTGGAACCGTCTACCAGGTTTAAAATAACATCAGGATGTTCATTAATAATATAATTACGGGAAACAACTTCCTCCAACGTATACGGAGAAAGCGAATAAATCCCCGGCAGGTCGGTAACAATTACATCGCTGTAACCTTTTAATTTGCCTTCTTTTTTCTCAACAGTAACGCCCGGCCAGTTGCCAACATACTGGTTGGCACCGGTTAAATTGTTAAACATGGTTGTTTTGCCGCAGTTAGGGTTGCCAACCAATGCAATTTTTACAGCCACTTCAATCCCTCCTCAAATCATTCAACCACAATGTTTTCAGCTTCGCCTTTGCGCAGCGAAAGCTCGTAACCCCTTACAGTTACTTCAATAGGGTCACCGAGCGGCGCAACCTTACGCACATAAATTTCTGTGCCCTTGGTAATGCCCATATCCATAATGCGGCGTCTTACAGCGCCTTCTCCCCCAAGCCGGCTTACTTTAACAGTCTGGCCGCACTCAACATTTTTAAGCGTTTTCATGGCATACCTCCGTTAAATCATTATTTTTGAAGCAAGATCTTTGTTTAAAGCAACACGCGCGTCTTTAACATTGACGATTAAATTTCCGGCAAGTTTGGATACGACGGTAATAGCTGCCCCTTCTACAAACCCCATGCTTTCCAAAAAACGTACTGTTTCATTTCTTCCGCGTACGGCTTTAATGGTGTTTACCTCGCCGGTTGCGGCAAAAGTCAACGGCATAATTGGAACCATCCCCTTCTTCTGTATAGCCGGAGCTAACCTTATATTGCTTTTTAAGTTAGTTTATTCTAACTTTCTTTGCAAATTGTAGTTTACTACCGCTAACAAATTTTGTCAATAAGTTTTAGTAAACTTTTTTTGTAAATAAACTTTTACAAAACATACTTGACAAAAAAACAAAGCCTTATTACAATTTAGTTAATCTTTTTGCACTGCAACTACAGTACAAGCTGATCAGGCCGTAAAACCGGCCGGGCCTTACGGCAGCAGATTATCCTACATCTGCGGGACAGGAGTAGTTCCGCAGATGTATTTTGTTTTAAGGAGAAATTTAAATGCAGCAAGACCAATCTTTAAATCAATCCCTTGCCCTCAGCACGGTAAAAAAAGGCATTGCCCTTAACGTGTTTCTGGCAGCCTCCAAATTTGCCGCAGGCATTTTGGGCCATTCGGCCGCCCTTGTTTCGGACGCAGTCGATTCGGCGTCGGATATTTTCAGCAACCTTATTGTTATGGCCGGCATAAAAATATCGCACAAAGCCTCCGATATGGAACATCAGTACGGGCACGAACGCATGGAATGTGTTGCCTCCATCATCATGTCGGCGCTTCTGGCACTGGCAGGTGCAGGCATCGGCTTTGCCGGAATACAAAAAATACTGCACTTTTCCGCCGAAGGCGAACTGGCCGCGCCGGACGGCATAACGCTTGCCGTTGCAGCCCTTGCCATTATAAGCAAGGAAGCCATGTACTGGTACACCCGCTGCGTAGCAAAAAAAATAAACAGCGGCGCGCTTTTGGCAGACGCCCTGCACCACCGCAACGACGCCTTAACCTCCGTCGGCAGCCTTATCGGCATCAGCGGAGCCATGCTTGGCTACCCCATTTTTGACCCGCTGGCCGCCATTGCCATTTGCCTGATGATTATTAAAGGCGCATACGATGTTTTTACCGACGCCATCGACCGTATGGTAGACCGCAGCTGCGACGAAGAAACAGTTGAAAAAATGCAGGAGCTTATTGCCGTACAAAAAGGCGTAGACCATGTAGACAAACTGCAAACGCGCATTTTTGGCTCGCGCGTATATGTGGATGTGGAAATAAGCGCAGACGACCACTTAACCCTTGTTGAAGCACACGCCATTGCAGAAAACATTCACGAGCAGATAGAAAAACAGTTTCCGGAAGTTAAGCACTGCATGGTGCATATTAACCCCTGCAGCGAAACGCACCATAATTTTTAAACCTCCCATTAAGCAAAATAAAAAGCCTGTACGGCGTTCAGCACTGTACAGGCACAACATATAATTTGACTTTTTTACCGTGTTTGCTATAATAAATATAGAAATAACAAATGTGCTGCCGATAGACGGTTAGCCGCAAATTTATAACTTGGTTATTGATAACCGTCACAAATTGGGCTTGTGGCGGTTATCTGTTTTTCCGTGATATATCTTTTCCCAGGGAATAACCCACAGAAAAGATTGTTACCGTATAGCCTATTACAGCTAACAGCGATAATATATCCACGCTATTCCCCTCCTCAATAGTATTTCCGTCAAGCGGATTCTATATTACCGGAGGGTCACAGTCCCTCCGCAGAGGGCTAACCGCCTACCGTTATGGCAGCACATTTGCCTGTTTATTTTAACAAAAAACTATACTTCTGTAAAGATAATAAGCATGCCGCTGTTATACAGCAGCATGCTTATTTATTTTTTATTCACTATCAGCGAAACGGAAGGCTGGCTCATATTAAACAAATTTGCCAAAAATAATTGTGATAAGCCTTCTTCATGGTACAGGCGGTAAATTTCTTCGTTGCGCCCGGCACGGTTTTCAAAAGGGGTTATCTCCACCGTTTTACCATCAACCTTATAACCGTAATCGCACAAAACTACTATCGTATAGTCACCGTCCGGCTTCTGTGCTTTAATCTCCCAGCAGCGCATGCCGTTTTTGCCGCGCGGCATATAGTTAACGTATTCTGCCGTACAGTTACCGGCCAGAGTTTTAAACTTTTCCTTATTGTAAGAAATATCTTTTTCCATATTTTTCTTTCCGTGTATAAAATAATGCTTTTTATTTTATACCGCAAGATTATACTGTGACGGCTCTGCAAAAATGCTGCGGCTTCTCCGATTCCGTCCGGGCACAGCACCGGACTCTCCAAAGCAATTACCTTAAAATAAGCCGCCGCAGTTTTTGCATGCCGCCTTACAGTACAATCTTTCTTATTTTACTTTTTATTGTTAAATTCAGGGTACATAAATTTAGCTGACAAAATTATTAACTTTGCCTTGTTGCTAATTGGCACTTAATTAAAAGCTCCACTGCATACCTGCGTTAATCTGATAAGTATCGTCATTATCGTTGCCGAAGGACTGTTCCAAATCGATAAACGCATAGCTGCTCTTGCTCATCATTGCTGCATAACCGATACCAATGTCATACCAGGTACCTTCGTTATCGTAGCTGATTCCTGCCCATTTATTATCGCTGGATTTATCCATTACATATACGTCCTGATCGCCAAGGAATTCATGCAGTACGTCAGCTTTAAAGTACAGCGTGCTCTGTTTTTGTTCGCCAAAATCCTTACCAATACGGAAACCTGCGCGGCCGATTAAGCTGTTGATGCCATCAACGCTTACTTTAGTGCCCTGATTAGTTGTGTAATCAGCGCCGGTTACACGCGCCAGCTGCAGCTGTGCCTGCGGCTCAAAGTACCAGTCGTTGCCGATATCTTTTTTGCGTCCATATTCTGCGCTTATGCTGAATACATTGTTGCTGTAATCGCCGGTTACTTTATTGCCATCGCGCATGGTATAAACTTCAAAATCATTGTCAAGATGTCCCCATTTGGCAACATAGTCTACATAATGCCCTTTATCGCCCATCCATGTATCATACAGCCACAGGCCATAACGGTCAATTTCGCCCTTGCCTGCAATATCGGTGTAACCGGTATCGCCATGCATATAGTCAACTGCAAAACCTACGCGGCGTTCGCCGTTATCGCAATCCTGCTTTTTGTCATAGCCCAGTTCATACATAGTGTTCTGGCTGCGGTATGCGTCATCTTTGCCAATGCGGTCATGGCGGATACGTACCCACATGCCCTCATCTTCTTCACCGTTGATATAACGTGCTTCACCAAGGCGTTTATTCAAACGGTCCATATAAATAGCATTGCTGTAATTAGCGCGGCTCATGTTAAGGATAGTTTCGCCGGTGTCGTTAAGTTCAGTATCTTTAATTGCAATTATTTTATGGTTTATGGCATTATATTTATTTGCATTATTTTCTTCATCGGCAAATGTTTCAACATCTTCTTTCATCAGCATAATACCGTTTGCAGATGCTGTACTGATGCCGCCTTCGTTAGCGCTCTCATCAGTAACAGGTTCACCTTCGCTACCGAAGAAATTATCAACCATATTATCGCCGGGTTTACCACCGTTAAGTTCAGTACCGTTATACGCTTCATTTTCGTGGGCAGTTTCGGCAGAACCATATACATCTTTCCCAACTTCGTATTCTACGTTAAACGCACCGCCATTATCATAGCTGCCTACGCTAAAAGTTACATCACTATCTGCACCAACCGTTGCAAAACGCAAACCGCTGTATTCATTGCCTTCTTTATCCTGATTGATATCCGTTGAAGTAATATCCTCATCAAGCATAATACGGTAATCACCGTCAGCATGCTTCATATACAGCATATCGGTATCTGCCCTGTTGCCGCTGAGATTCATCAAAAAGTCAGCGTCACCTTTAAAGTCATAAACAGTCAAAGCATGGGCTGCTATATCGCCGCCGTCTTTATCTTTGTATTTAGTTACAAGGTCAATTTTAGCACGCTCGCTTTCAGCATCGCCTTTAGCCTCAGTTGTATCAATGGTCGTAATCCAGCTTTGGCCTGTTACAAACCAAGTTGAACCTGCACCCATGCCAAGGTCTACACGGCCGCCTTTATAAATCGTACTGCTAAATGCCGGGTTGTAAAATTCCTGATGTTCATTTGTTTCGTCAGCTTCAAAATCATTAACTACACCGGCATCACCATAATCGTCAGCACGGCCGGTTAAAATACCGCCCTTGCCAATATCAACATTTAAAATACCGTTATTACCGGCAAGCAGATTGCCTTCAATACTAATGCCTGCATTTTGGTTATCGCTATCAATGTTAACTAAACCTGCATAAGCAGAAAGAATATCGCCACTGATAGAAGAAGCACTGCCATTAGCAAAATCATTATACTTAACATTTACTTCTGCTCTTGTACCATTAAATCCTGTAACTTTATCAGGAGTTAATCCTGTTGCAGTACCGGCAGCAACAGCTACGTCGGCACTATTCGGGCTTAAACTGTAACGGTCAGTGCCAATATGCGCAGCACCCGTAATATTAATAGTACCTTCATCATATGCCCAAACAGTACGTTCCAGTGTATTTTTATCGGTATTATCAGCATAAGTACCGATATAGTTTTCACCGGTTAAATTAATGTTTGCACCTTCTTCAGCATACAAGGCAGAAACAAATTTTTTGTTATAAAATTTATTATCTGTTTCTGTTTTTGTATCTATATCGCCTGCTCCGGAAATAACTGCATAGGATTTAACAACATTATTAGCACTGTCTAAAACTACATTAGTAGAAACTTCGTTGCCTTCCTCATCTGTACCTGTACCATTTGCATAAACAGCGCCAAGCAAATAATTCTGTCCATTAGAAAATAAATCTACATTACTCCCAGTCAATGCATAAACAGCATATTGTTTACCATAATCTATAGAATTTCCGGTTTCTTCATCAACAATAGTAGTTTTAGCTGCTAAAATATTATTGTTACTTTCAGCTGTTAAATCTATATTTGATTCTTTTTGAGCGTAAACACCATATCTGTCAGTAATTACTTCATTAGTTCCTTTTTCTGCGGTTAAATCTGCTACTGCTTTCTCACCAACGGCGTAAATGCCAGTATTTTTGCCATAAACTATATTATTTATTCCACTATCAATATCTATGCGGGCTTCATTATTATACAAGGTATCATTATTTGGATAATCATAATCATATACATATAAGCCATATGTATTAGAATTTACAAAAGTGCTATTATCCGCATTAATATCTGCTACAGCATTTACAGAGTAAATACCAATACCTGTTGCTCCAGCATTTGCATTAATAACAATATCTTTAGCATCAAGGTCAACAGTACTTTTACCAGTCATTAAGGAATCAACATATATACCATAAGCATTAGTATTTTCACTTGCAGCTGCAATATTGATATTATTACCAATTAATTCTATTTTAGCATCATGATTTGCTTGCGCTGTATTATAAATACCATATGCTATAACAGATTTATCAACTGTATTTGTTTTAGCACTTAACTGTATATCATTTCCATTGGTATTAATAGTAGCACTTGATGTTTCTGTAGCAGCATACGATGAAGTATTATTTATAGCTCTGCTATTTTGCCAAGAAGAACTATTTAAAACAACATCACCTTGCGCAGATATATCAATATTACTATCCATTACTTGAACGGCATAAGAATCTTTACCTTCAGAATTTATAAATACACCAATACCATCTTCATTTTTACCTTTAGTTATTATATTAACTTTTGAAGCTTTTTCCGATGTGTTAGTTTTACTAGTAAAAATACCTGTATTTGAACCGTTAATATCTTTAGTATTAATATATAAAATTCCTTCCGCCGTTAATGTGGCATGTGAATCTTCTATACTAATTCCGCTAACATTAAGACCATAGTCTTTTTTATCTTCAACGTTAGAATTCGTATCAATAATAATATCTTTACCAGTTTGGATATTTATTTCACTATAATTACTAGCTCTAATACCAAATACATTCCCGCCATCAGCGTCAGGTGCACCAGTTTTAACGGTAATACTAACATTACCTTTATCTGAAGTTAAATTTGCTGTACTATTATTATTCAAATAAATACCATCAGCTTTAGCACCAACACTTTCAACATAAACATCAATATCATTTGTAGAATTTAAATCAACAGAAGATTTTACTTCATATCCAGAATAATTATTTAAATGTATACCTTGAACACTGGCGACATTTTTATACTCATTATTAGTTTTATAAGCTGACATTGATATTTTATCCGAATTTATAACAATATCACCGCCATTATTAATATTAACCGCATTTATACCTGTATATCCGTTTGATGTTACTCTAATAACTGTTTCATCGGCTTTTTCTTCACCATTATTTATATTTATACTTCCTCCATTGCTAACATTTAAAGCATACACACTACCATCTTCTTTAGGGACATTATTATAATTTACAACAATTTCATTAGTTTTACCCTCCAAATTTATTACACTATTTGTACCTAATGCCGATAAACCGAGTTTACCAGCATTAATTTTATTTGCATTATCAGCAATTAAGTTTACTGTACCACTATCAACAACAATACCATCAGAATGATCATTAATACCAGTATTTTTATTTAAACTAACATTAATAATATTATCTGATGCAGAATCTAAAGTAATATTAGCATTTCCATTTAATTTAATTCCATATTCTCCTGATTCAAGCGTAATAGTACCATTATTAGGATTAGTAGTTACAATACCAATATCTTTATTTGTTATATAAATAGCACTAGTATTTTCATCACCAGAAAAAGTTACAGAAACATCGTAAGAATCCAATAAATCATTAGTACTATCATTAATTGGATCTGGGGGCCCAGCAAACACACTGCCATATACACTCGTGCTTAACAGCAAACCTAAAATAACTGCCCTTTCCAAATTTTTTCTTCGTCTCATTTTTACCACCTCGTTAAATTAATACGCATTATCGTCACCGCTATAATATTAGCGGGTATTGCTAGCTATTTTTATCCATTATACCAAACCGTCTCCCCCCCGCAAGCAAAAGTTCGCACGCTTGCGCCGGCGAACTTTCCTATGGGTGGGAGACTATCCGGCGCCGCATTGCCGCTCCAGCTACGCCTGGTGCGGCTTGCGGCTTTTTATGCCCCGTCGCTTTGGTATAAAAAAAGCCGAATTGCAAATAAAAAATTTGCAATTCGGCACAGCGTATCGACCGATAAGCGGATAAAATAAAGTAAATTTTAGGGCATTTATTTACTTTTTGTGCTTTGTATATATGTTTATATTTATTCCTTTCATTTTTACTCATGCTCATCCTTTGTAACCAAAGAATTTTCGGACGGTAAATTTTACTCCCTATTCGGTCATAAAATTTATCTGGCTTCGCTCAAACACTTTTTTTGCCATTTTTCTTAGCACATCTTGCTAAAATCCGATGTCGCGTGTTACCGGCATCGTACTTTATAACTTTTTATTAATTGGTTATTCCACAATGTACTTTGGCAGTCTCTTTTAAAAGTAAGGCAACACCGCAATAAAACAATAAAGCAGTATCCAAAGTACGAATTTGGGCGAAGCGCGACTTTCAAAAAATAAGCGAAAACTTTAAATAACAGGTACTTGCAGCATTTGCCGGAGGATGTTTGAGCGCAGCGAGTTTCCGTAGGCGCTGCAAGTGGCAAACTATTTTGATACTGAGACGTTAAATTTTTTGAGGAGCGAAGGCTTTTTGGTTACTTTTTAGCCTACAAAAAGTAACATAAATGAAAATATATGAGTTAAAAGCAGTAACCTAATTGCAACGGTGCAACATAAAAATTTATTTACGTATTCAACAAAAAAGCCCAGCCTTTTAGCTGAGCTTTTTAATAAACTATTTACTTTTTATTTTGCGGCAATTACTTCAATTTCGCAAAGTACGCCTTTGGGTATGCCTTTAACGGCAACGCAGCTGCGTGCAGGTTTGCCGGTAAAGTATTTTGCGTAAACTTCGTTAAAGGCGGCAAAGTCTGCCATATCTGCCAAAAAGCAGGTGGTTTTTACTACGTTTTCGTAGCCAAGGCCTGCTTCTGCCAAAATTGCGCCTACATTTTTGCAGCTTTGTTCTGCCTGTGTGGTAATGCCTTCCGGCACTTCGCCGGTAGCGGGGTCAACAGGTATCTGCCCGGAAGCAAAAAGCATGCCGCCAATTTCAATTGCCTGAGAGTATGGGCCAATAGCGGCCGGAGCTTTTTCGGTAGAAATTACTTTCATTTTAAAACCTCCTGAAAATATTTTTTCTGTTTTAAGTATAACAGCAAAAGAGATTTT
>UMEZ01083700.1_pt1 | contig 10440 bp, 8 predicted proteins | sample 1964841 | NCBI WGS metagenome assembly UMEZ01 (sample SAMEA4836029, study PRJEB28245) | human gut metagenome | biome: gut microbiome; material: fecal sample | place: Denmark | collected 2008 | reverse complement strand
GACTGTCATGATGATAGAACGGATGGTCAAGAATATAATGCCAGACCGCTTTTCCAAGCCTGTCAAAGCAATATCTTCCCGAATCATCACATACTGCATCCATCTTTGTATTAATATCAAACACATAATCAAAAGGCTGGGAGTCATACTCATCAGCCAGCACACACAGCTTATCCTTCTGTGTGGCTTTATCTAATCTGATATGCATGACTTCCCAGCCCATAGCTTTTAATTCTTCACTTATACAGTCAATAAAGTAAGTTGTTGAGTCATAGCATATAGAACCATTACTTAAGAAAAGTATTCTATCTGACACAACCAATCAGCTCCTTAATATCTGCTACATTATTCTTTTCCATATATTCCCTGATTCCATCAATAACCTTAATAGTTGTATATGGATCATTAAAATTCGCTGTTCCAACAGCAACTGCACTTGCACCAACCATAATCATTTCAAGTGCATCCTCTGCTGTTCTAATTCCACCCATTCCGATTATAGGAAGGTTAATTGCATTGGCAACCTGATAAACCATTCTTACTGCGATTGGATGAATAGCAGGTCCTGATACACCCGCAGTCTTGTTAGCTACTGCAAATGTTCTTCTGTTCACATCAATCTTCATACCTGTAAGAGTATTGATAAGCGAAACCGCGTCAGCACCACCTGCCTCTACAGCCTTTGCCATCTCTGTAATATCAGTAACATTAGGACTTAACTTCATAATAACCGGCTGCTTTGCTACCTTCTTAACCGCCTTAGTAATAGCCTCTGCAGAAGCTGGAACCTGTCCGAAAGCAATTCCACCCTCTTTGACATTAGGGCATGAGATATTGATTTCAAGAAGGTCAACTGGCTGTTCACCAAGCTTTTCAACAGCATCCACATAACCTGCTTCAGATTTTCCACATACATTAACAATAATCTTAGTATCATACTGCTTAAGAAATGGAATATCTCTTTTTACAAATGTATCAAGTCCCGGATTCTGTAATCCGATAGCATTCATCATCCCACCATAAGTCTCAGCAATTCTTGGTGTAGGATTGCCCGGCCACGGAATATTGGCAACACCCTTGGTTGTCACTGCACCGAGTCTGTTAAGATCAACATATTCTCCGTACTCCATGCCTGAACCGAATGTTCCGGAAGCAACTGTCACAGGATTCTTTAATTCAACTCCTGCAATATTGACTGACATATTAATATCGCTCATTACAGTTCTACCTCCTTAACATTAAATACCGGACCTTCCTTGCACACTCTCTTATTCTTAACCTGAGAATGGTCGTCAATCTCAGTTGATTTACATACACATGCAAGACATGCACCAATTCCGCATGCCATCTTCTCTTCTAATGAAACATAACACGGAATATCATTCTCAAGTGCATATGCCTTAATTGCACGAAGCATAGGAGTTGGTCCACATGCAAATATAACATCTGCCTCAACCTTTTCCTGTTTTACAGCATCTAATACATTTCCCTTTGTTCCAACACTTCCATCTTCAGTTGCAATATACACATCTGTATCAGCAACTGCTTCAAAATCTTCCTTAAGGAAAGTCTGGCTGTTTCTGTAACCGACTACAACATTCTTGTGGCAGTCTAATCTTCTTGCAAGCTCAAGCATAGGAGGAACACCTATTCCGCCACCGAAAAGAATAGCCTTATCAAAGCTTCTGCCTTCTGCCTTAATCTCTGCAGCAATTTTTCCCAGATCATATCCATTGCCAAGAGGTCCCTGAATATCAAGATACTCTCCTGCCTTCATCTTAGAAAACTCTTCTGTTCCCTTGCCGGCAACTCTGAATACAATTCTTAAATTATTATTCTCAACCTTACATATACTGATAGGTCTTGGTAACATTCTTGAACCATCATTAGAATATACTGATATAAACTGTCCTGCCTTAGCGGCCTTAGCAATATCCTTTGTTTCAAACCATATTTCATAGACTCCGTCAGCAAGACAATCCGCCTTAAGAATCTTCGCATTTTCTCTGTACGCCATAATAATCTCCATTATTAACCTGTGTGTAAATATGTATAATTACTTGCCAAGTGCTCCGTTGATATCAGCAATCATATCAAGAGCAGCCTGTCTTGAAGCTTCTCCGAAGTTCTTCTCACCAAACTTCGCATACTGCTCCTTAGTATATGCTGCAATAATTCCTCTTGAGCTGTTTACAATAGCTCCAAGTCCGTCAGGATTAAAGAAATCAACAAGATCCTTGCCCTGTCCGCCCTGTGCACCATATCCTGGTACAAGGATATACGCCTTAGGCATAACCTTTCTTAATACTCTTCCCATCTCTGGGTAAGTAGCTCCAACAACCGCACCGACATTACTGTAATCTCCGTCCATGCTTGAAGCTCCCCACTCATTAACCTTCTCACCAACTAACTCGTATAATGGTCTTCCGTTAATAAGCTGATCCTGGAATTCTCCACTTGAAGGATTAGATGTCTTAACAAGTATAAATATACCTCTGTCCTGCTCATTACAAACCTTAATAAATGGATTGATACCATCAGAGCCAAGATATGGATTAACAGTTGCAAAATCTTCGTCAAAAGGAGTAATTGCCTTAGAGCCAACATTTACCTTTCCAAGATGTGCTACCGCATAAGCCTCAGAAGTTGAACCAATATCGCCTCTCTTAACATCACCGATAACAATCATGCCTTTCTCGTGACAGTAATCAACTGTTTTCTTGAATGCCTTAAGTCCTTCAATTCCAAACTGCTCATACATTGCAATCTGTGGTTTAACAGCTGGAACAATGTCATATATATTATCTATAATGCCTTTGTTATATTGCCATATAGCCTCTGCTGCTCCCTCAAGTGTCTCACCATACTGCTCAAATGCAACATCAGCAAGATGCTTTGGAAGATACTTCATCATTGGATCAAGTCCTACAACTATTGGTGCATTAGTCTCTACAATCTTATCAACAAGCTTCTTAATCATTAATCTACTTTAGCCTCCTTAATTCATACGCAAAATCACTTTATTCTACAACTTTGGAACTTCTCTTTCAATAAGAATTTCTGTTCCATTATGGTCTGAATACACAACTCTTCCATTAACAAGCGTATATAAAACCTTTCCATACACATGCTTTCCTTCAAATGGAGTATTCTTTCCCTTTGAAGCAAATCTGTTGCTGTCAATATCATACTCTTCTGTAGGATTAACAACTGTTATATCAGCAACTTTTCCCGGTGCAAGAACTCCTCTGTCAATTTCAAGTATCTTAGCCGGATTATAGCTCATTTTCTCAACCATCTGTAACGGAGTAAGCACTCCTGTTCTTACAAGCTCAGTAATAGTAACCGGAACTGCTGTTTCAAGACCTACTACACCAAACGGTGCTTCGTCAAAAGGTCTTTCCTTCTCAGTAGGATGATGTGGAGCATGGTCTGTTGCAATAACATCAATAACCCCTGATGCAAGCGCTTCTTTAAGAGCCTTTACATCATCTGCCTTTCTTAAAGGAGGGTTAATCTTAAAGTTTGCATCATCCCCGTTCACCGCATCCTCTGTCAGTGTGAAATGATGTGGGGCAACCTCTGCTGTCACTGGAATCCCCTGTTCCTTGGCAATCTTTATAATAAATGCTGATTCCTTATTAGACACATGACTTATATGCAGCTTTGCACCTGTATTCTTTGCAAGAAGAATATCTCTTGCAACAATAACATCCTCAACGGCATCCATTATTCCGAAAAGACCAAGTTCCTTGGCTCTCTCTCCGGCATTCATAACACCTCTTGCAGCCAAGTTAGTATCTTCACAATGTGCAAATACCGGAATGTCAACCTCTGCTGCCTGCCTCATAGCCTGCCTTGCAGTTCTTGCATTCATAATAGTTCCGCCATTGTCACTGACTGCAACAGCACCTGCATCCTTAAGAGCCTCAAAATCAGTAAGATATTCACCCTCCTGACCTGCCGTCATGGCAGCTATTGTATACAGATTAATGTCAGTAACCTCTTCTGCCTTATCTGTTACATACTGCAGCATATCAACATTATCAATTACAGGTTTCGTATTAGGCATCATACAGACTGTTGTATATCCGCCTCTTGCTGCTGCTCTTGAGCCTGTTCTGATTGTTTCCTTATGCTCAAGTCCCGGTTCCCTGAAATGTGCATTAAGGTCAACCAGTCCGGGCATAACCATGCATCCTGATGCATCAATCACTTCATCAGCCTGTGACTCATCAATATTCTCTTCCATTACAGCAATAAATCCGTCCTTAATAAGCACATCCATAACTTTGTCTGTTTTACTTGCAGGGTCAAGCACTCTGCCTTCTTTAATCAGTATGTTCATTTGCCCAATCTCCCCTCTAAATTTTTCTCTTCAAAAATATTGGCTGGTACAGGCTTTCCAAAATAATATCCCTGTATATAATCCACGCCAAGACTTTTAAGCAGTTCAAACTGCTCCTTATGTTCAACACCTTCGACAACAATCTTAGTACCGATAGTCTTGGAAAGGTCAACTATAAGCTTAATAAATGCCTGTGCATAATCATCTTCAACAATATCATCAATAAATGTCTTATCAACCTTAATGATATCAAGAGGAAGTTGCTTTATATAGTTAAGTGAAGAATAACCTGTACCAAAATCATCAAGTGCAATCCTAGGTCCTAACTTCTTAAGTCCTGTAATAATATCCATAACTCTCTGCATATCATTAATTGCAAATGATTCTGTAATCTCAAGTACTATATTCTTCGGATTAACTCCTGTCTTATCAAGAATCCTTTTAATATTCTCGACAACATCCTTCTGTAAAAGCTGTACTACTGACAGATTAACATTAATGTAAAAATCAGGATGTCCATTGTCATTCCATATCTTACATCTTCTGCATGCTTCTTCAAGAACATAGTCACCAATTGATGTAATAAGTCCCAGATATTCCGCAAGTGGAATAAATTCACCCGGCCCCATAAATCCAAGTGCCTTGCTGTCCCATCTTACAAGTGCCTCACATGATGTACACATTTGTGTATTGACATTGACAACTGGCTGGTAAAATACCACAAATTCATTGATTTCATTTGAAATAGCCTGTCTCATATTGTTCTCAATATCAAGTCTCTTGGCTGTCGAATTCTCAACCTCGCTGCTGTAATAGGCATATCCGTTCTTTCCTGAACGCTTTGCTTCATACATTGCAACATCAGCCATTCTTGTTATCTCATGGACATCAACACTATTATCCGGGAACAACGCAATACCCATACTCATAGTACAGAAATACTCAGTTTCCATAAGATACCACGGCTTATTAAACAGTGTCTTTATGTTAGTGACTATTTTACCAAGTTCATTATATATTTCAGGCTCAACGATTATTACAAATTCATCTCCACCCATTCTGTAACAATGTCCCCTGAGTCCCGGAATACCTGTAAGTCCCGCAGCTATCTGTTGTAACAGGATATCTCCATACTGATGTCCAAGACCGTCATTAATATGCTTGAAATCATCAAGGTCAAGAAACAGTACAGCACCCTTAAGTCCGGCTTTCTCTGTTCTTCTTATAACCTTTCTTAAATCCACTTCACATTTCATACGGTTATACAGACCTGTCAGGAAATCATTATGTGCCTGATATTCTATCTTCTGCTGATTCTTCTTTTTCTGTGTAATATCTGCTGCTGTTGCCACAACAACATCTCTTCCGTCAATCCACTTCAGCTCTGAAAATCTGACTTCAAACCACAGACCAGATTCGGTATTATACCGTTCCATCGGTGTTCCTATATGACCTGATATATCCTTATTCTGAAATACTTCCTCTAAACACTCTCTTATTGTCTCCCGTACTTCAGTAACATGACTTGCCATATCATTTTCAAAAAGAATATTTCCCGAATTCTTACTGCACACAATAATTCCAGAACCAATATTATCAAGAATTTTCTGTAATACATCATAAGATGATATAAGCGAATTATTGATAACCTTGCTTTGTGCAATACTATGTATAATCATTGCAACATCTTTTATGTATTCAATAACCTTATCTTCGCCTGCAAAATCATCTGTATCCCCCATAACAAGAAGATACATTGCCTTAACATTATTAATTGTAATAGGAACAGATATACAAATCTTTGCATTACACAATGCAAGTCTTTCCTTCTCTTCATCAGATGCTGTGCTCATTGCAGTTCTCTTTAATTCGTCTGAACACAGACAACACTGACTGATATCTTCAACATCCAGCTTACTACCTATTACATCTTTAGCCTCTGCTATAGCATGCATACTTTTTCCATCAGCACTTATCTGCATAATAACAGCATCCTGTGCATGAAGATTATCCGTTATTTTCTCAATTATGTTCTTTGAAACCTCTACAAATGTTCCATTATCTTCTAACATATGTATAATCTGTGACAATTCCAAATTAACTGTTTTATTCCCGCTCAAAATAACCCTCCGATAATACATAAATCTGATAATATTATAGCCTATCATAAAGCTTTTGGAAACTGATTTTTTTAAAATCATTTATACATAAACACCCATATTTTCAATTTCACAGATAATTAATTGTTTTATATTCCAGAGGGTGTTATTATATCTTTATATCAATTTATTTATGAGGATTATTATGGATATCATTAAATTCAACACAACATTAAAAGCATCTGGAAAAGATTATACAAAAATAGTTTTCTGGAACAGATTTATAAGGAATCCCATTGAGCTTATATTATCATGGACTCCTGCTATTATTTCACTTGTACTTTTATCTTTGCATTATTATTCCAGCTTTTTGCTTATTCTTTATGCTGTATGCTGGTTTTACCCAATATATATATTTGCATACCAGTTCAGATCAAGTGTTAATTATCACTTAAAACACAGGGATCCATCAGAGGAAGCACCTTGTACAATAACTCTTATGGATAACGCTATCATGGCAGATATTCCTGAACATGACCTTGTATACACATATGAGTGGAACCAATTTACTAATGTTTATAACAAATTTGGCTACTACATGTTATTTAACAAGGGACGCATGATTGTAATGTTAAACCAGAATGACATGCCAGAAGATGTAAAATCTGCTGTTCCTGCATATATTAAGTCCCATGTTGACAGAAACATTTGTAAAATTAATTTTTAACAGTAATACACAAAATGCGTTTCAACCGGTTAAAGTTGAAACGCATTTTTATTGTCACTTAAATATTCTGTTTATCTTGCGAGCCATCCGCCATCGACAGCCAGTGTAAATCCATTAACATAATCAGATGCAGCTGATGCAAGGAACACAACGGCTCCCTTCATATCATCAGGAGTTCCCCAGCGTCCTGCCGGAATTCTGTCTATAATAGCTTCACTTCTGTCAGAATCACTCCTTAACTGTGCCGTATTATTAGTAGCCATATATCCTGGTGCAATAGCATTAACATTAATGTTATGGCATGCCCACTCATTACACATAGCTTTTGTAAGTCCCATACCAGCACTCTTACTTGCTGTATAAGAAGGAACTCTTATGCCTCCCTGATATGAAAGCATGGAATTGATATTAATAATCTTGCCACCATGTCCCTGCTTAATATACTGCTTTGCAAATGCTTGGCTTAAGAAGAATACCATCTTCTGATTAACCTGAATAACACTATCCCATTCATCTTCTGTGAAATCAATAGCATCATTTCTCTTAATAAGTCCTGCATTATTAACAAGAATGTCAACCTTTCCAAAAGCTGCAAGTGCACCATTCACAATAACATCTATAGCTGACATATCTGAAAGGTCTGCTATAACCTCAGCAAATTCTCCTCCATCAGCTTCAATAAGCTTCTTAGTATCCTCGCAGGATCTTCTTGCAACACCTACAACCTTAGCACCTGCCTGCGCAAGTGCAACGGACATTCCCTGTCCAAGACCTGTATTGGCACCTGTAACTACTGCAACCTTTCCATCAAGTCTAAATGCATCAATTATAGACATATATTCTTCTCCTTCTAAATCTGTTTAATTAAAACCTATTATATTATTAGCTATCTTGTATCCCTGCTTAGATATCCATCTTCCTGCAGATGTAGGGATATTAACAGACCAGCCCAAAAGACTGTGTCGTAACTTCTTGTAAAGCACTTCATCCTTATCCTTAGCATACTGCCAGAGTGCCTTCTTCTTCGCAAGATGTTCCTTTGTTCCAGATACAATTAAGAATATAGACGATACTTCCATCATAATTCTTAAATAGTTAATCATATATTTTCTACAGTTAATATTCTTAGGATTTTCTGAAATAAACGAATCAATCATTCTCTTATTAACAGAAAGCTGCTGGTCAATTCTTGAAATCATAACACTCTCATTAACAGACTGATCTTCTCGTCCAATAAAGTATCTGTAGAAATTAGTATTTATGTAATACATATTCTTAACATACGGAAGTGGCTCGAACACAAATATGTTATCAACATAAAATGTATGCTTAGGAAGCTCTAATCCACAATCCTTTAAAAGCTGTGTTCTATATACAACAGTATGCATAAGAATATACTGGTCAACCTTAAAATCGCCTATATTAATATCATCCCATGTAAACATCTGCTCTACAGGAAATACATTCTCGTAGTGGATAACTTTCTTTCTCTTGGCTCCGACCTTTTCATATACATAGTTTGCAATAACCATATCCGGCTCACTGCCCTCTTCAAAGCTTCTTAATGTAGCAAGCATTCTTTTATAACTTTTGCCATCTACCCAGTCATCACTGTCAACAACCTTAAAGAACCTTCCTGTTGCATGCTTAAGACCTGTATTTACAGCCTCACCATGTCCACCATTCTCCTGATGTACAGCCTTGACAATATCTGGATATTCCTTTTCATATCTTTTGGCTATTTCATATGTATTATCCTTTGTTGAACCATCATCAACTATAATAACCTCAACTTCATCGCCACCGGCAAGCACTGTATTAATACAATGTTCCATATACTCTGCGGAGTTGTAACATGGTATTGCAAATGATAATAATTTACCCATCAAATTTCTCCTTTACATTCTGTCAGGGCATTCAATCGCAAGTAAATCAATACACTGCTCGAGAATGCTCTTAGTAAGGCTGATAAGTGCAATATAACTTGCCTTCTTAGCCTCGTCAGGTTCTGAAAGTATCTTATTGTTATGATAAAAGCCGTTAAATGCGTTAGATACCTCATATATAAACTGACATATCTTATGTGGTGCATTATCCTTATATGCCCCATCAATTATATCTGCAAACTTAATAAGTGATAAAGAAAGATTCTTCTCACTTTCTTCTGTAGCAGCCATGATTTTAAGGTTATCTGTGCTTCCACCATTTTCTGTATATTTGTTAAGGATAGACTTAATTCTTACAATTGTGTAAAGAATATATGGTCCTGTATTACCCTCAAATGATGAAAATCTCTCAATATCAAACACATAATCCTTTGATGCCTGATTAGAAAGATCTCCATACTTTAATGCAGCAAGTCCTACTATCTTAGCTGTATCTCTTGCTTCTGTCTCTTCAACAGTTCTGTTAGACATAATTTTCTCATATACAGCTTCATCAATATCAGCTATAAGATGCTCAAGTCTCATAACACCACCTGAACGCGTCTTGAATGGCTTACCATCTTTACCGTTCATAGTACCAAAGCCCACAAATCTCATATCTGCATCAGGCGCTACAATCCCAGCCTTCTTAGCCGTTCTGAATACCTGTGTAAAATGAAGTTCCTGCCTCTTATCAGCAAGATAAATATATGTATCAGGATGATATAACTTTTCTCTTTCAACAATAGTTGCAAGGTCAGATGTTGCATAAAGTGCCGCACCATCAGATTTTCTTACGATGCATGGTGGAAGCTCCTTAGTATCACCCTCCTGCTGTATATCTACAACAGTTGCGCCCTGGCTTTCATAAGCAATTCCGTCTGCAATCATCTTATTAACCATATCGTCAATATATGGCTGTGCATCCGATTCCCCCTTCCATAAATCAAAATGCACATTAAGATTATCATAATTCTTCTTAAGGTCAGCTTTAGAAACATTCATGATATGATGCCATATTGCACGGCATGCCTTATCACCGCTCTGTAACTTAAGTGTAGCTTCATGAGCTCTTTCTGCAAATGCAATATCTTCCTTAGACTTTGCAGAAGCTGCCGGATAAATCTCCTCAAGCTCTGAGATTGTAAATGGTGCTTCCTCTGGATACTCACCGGTAAAACTGTCATCAAAATACGGAAGTTCTGGCTTTCTATCTCTTAACTCTTCAATGATAAGTCCCATCTGCAGACCCCAGTCTCCAAGATGGACATCACCTATAGTTTTATTTCCAGCAAATGTATTGATTCTCTTAACACTTTCTCCTATAACTGCAGAACGTAA
>UMEZ01030195.1_pt1 | contig 10453 bp, 6 predicted proteins | sample 1964841 | NCBI WGS metagenome assembly UMEZ01 (sample SAMEA4836029, study PRJEB28245) | human gut metagenome | biome: gut microbiome; material: fecal sample | place: Denmark | collected 2008 | reverse complement strand
ATGTACGTGAAAATCCAAAAGCAAAAGCCCCTCAGATAGCCGAAGCACTCGGTCTTACCCCTAATACGGTCAGGCGGTATCTGAAAATGGCAGAAGAACCTAAACCGAAAGAAAAGAAGACCGCAACAATCAATCAAGCCGACAAGCTAAAATTCATATCAGTATCGGAAAATCAAACCGACATTCTTAAAACGATATTGGCTATCCATCTGCCTAAGCGGAAAAACTTTCAGTGTGACTTGACTGCCTGGAAGTTGGGATTCTATAAAAATGGACTCCCTAAACCACTGTATTGTTATGACAAATACGCCTCAATTCTCGGCAATGATGAGGTGAGAGATTTAGCCAAATTTGAAACTGATTGGCACGACGGCACATTTGAAAATATCGTGATAGACTTGCCATGTTCTGTCGAAGCACCATCGACCAAGAGCCGATTTGACGTATCTACGCATTTTTCAAGCCTCCCCGAATTGTTGGAAGAGCATGAAAAGATGCTCCGACTCGCACACCGAAAAATGCAGACCGATGGCATACTTGTCTATAAAACGATGGACTTCACATATTGCGGTTCTCCCTACTGGCTTTCAGACGAAGTTCTCAGAATGGCAAAAGAAATAGGCTTTCAATTAGCCGACAAATACATCTACATTGACCCTAAGCACAGTAAAATCGACCGCCGCCGCACTCGTTTCACCGCCTCAGTGCCAGCCCATGCCTATTTCTTTGTTTTCAGAAAACAGAACCGCCACTAATGCGCAGACCATATTTCTTTTTCAATCTCCAACGTACAAAATAGAACCGAAGTCCATGATGAATAAGAGAATATTTACCACCGCCAAGACGCTCATACTCATATTGGTGTATCATTTCATGAATTAAGGTATCTTTGAGAAAATCCTCACTCCATCGCTTTGCCGTTACTGAATCTGTATGAGATTATTAGCTGCTATATATTTACCGTAGGGCAAAAGACAGGTCAATCACTTAAAAGTAGGCGCAGACAGCCTTCCTTCGAAATATTTTTGATTGTATTTCGAGTGCATATGTTGCAAATCTCATTTTGACAACATATTACATCTTAATAATAAATGCCAATATCAGAATTCTTTTTCTGGCCGAACCTTATTCCTGTAACGTATTTTTTGGCATCTATCTCATAGAAAGGTTTGTTTTTCCCAACTTCGTATTGCAAAAATGGAAGATTCAGCACAAATTCGGATTTGAATCCATTTTCATAATAACGTATTTTGATTAAATCCCAATCGTTTAGTATAGTCAAATTACTCTTCATATAAACTTCAGGTCGTAACTCTACTTCAATCCCTACTTTAGCATCACTATTGGCATTAGTAGAAATAGGTTTATATTGAAATTGTTCAGTATTATAACCTAATCTATTTTCAATATTTTGATTGAAATATTGTATCTCACTCTGTTTATCTTCTTCATTTGTTTGTGGATGCAGTGTGGGTAATTCTTTCTGAATCTCACTTAGGTAATTAGCAAGATAAGCAGAGCGCATATTCCCAATAGACTTATTAATCTGTTGATATTTATGTTCTTCTGTTAATAAATTCATTCGCTTACTACATGGTTCAAGCCAGCCTTGTGCAATACCATGTACAACATTGTTACGGGTATATCGAGCGTTCATTATAGTAAAACTCATGGCTTTCCGTTTAATCATACGCTCTAATTCAATAAATGCAATCTGAATATTGGGGAATCGATATTTATTCTTAATTCTATAATTCTTTCCAATTGGGTTTATTATATCAGCATCGCCAACATCCTTAACTTCATCGCAATATAAAGAGAGTATATTCCAAAACTCTTTATATAGTTTCTTCCATTCATTTTTCCCCATTATGCGTATGAAATTATGATTGCCATCTCTTGAAGATTTTGCGTAGAGGTTATCTTTATCTCTTTTGAAAAGATAGTAGTCAAATAGTTTTTCTGTAGGTGTATAGCTAATTTTTTTACATAAATCTGTAAGAGCAATAAAGAACGGATTATTCGGATTACAATAATTCTTGAAATGCTCTAAATTGGCAATAGAATCAAGCATCACATCAAATTTTTCTCTTCTTGCTTTTAGTATAGGCATAACATTTTCCTGATATTCAGCTTGTTTTTGAGCAGCTATGCGCTCTTGTTCCTCTCTACGTTTTCTCGCAATTTCGGCTTGTCGCTTTTCTTCTGTAATACGTGCCTCTTCTTCTGGATTATGATCATTAAATTTTATAAATGAATATTTTGTAGGTCCTGGATTTGAGGAATAAGATGGGTCAAACCCAATCCCCTCACTCGATAAGTCAAGTTTCATCCAATTAGTTCGCCCTGTTTGCCCATATCGCAGCTGACCTCGTGTGTTAAAGCTAAGATTTTCTGCTCCTTGAACGGCGTATAATGCCATTATCGGATTACCATTATTTAATTCAATAGTCATGGGGGCGTAACCATATAGCCAAGGTATTCCAAAAACAGCCCTTTGAGAAGGAAATGTTTGAGCCTCATCAGGAAAATCAAGTCTTCCTAATTCATTTTTACCGACATAAATGCTGAACATCCCATTCTCGTATGACACAGTTGCCACAAGACTTGAAGATATACGAAATGATGGATTTTTTGACAAAAATGTCTTTACGGCACTTGCTGAATGAAAATTTGAAGGTATTTGAGCGAACACTACCATATTTGCCCAAATAATCAAAGTAAATAACGTTAAGTATTTTTTCATGTTCTTAATTCAATTAGTTTCTAATACGATATACATCTCCATTTTGATTGATTGTCCCTCGAGATGAATCTACATAAAAGTGTAAAGTTCCACCTCCTGAATATGGAGAACTGGCAACAATAGTAGCGGAACTCCCTGATATTTTAGTCACTCTTGGTGCGCCAGTGAGAGCTGTTCCATTAAGATATACTGCATCATAACCAATTTTCAATCGGTCTCCTCCATTATAGAAAGAGTTCTCTGACGTGTATGACAATACGTCACTAGATGTACGAAAAGTACAATTACGATTGTTGTCAGAATATGATGAGTTGCTGTAGCTTGTAGTTGAATTATACGAGTAATTACTTGATACCTTTTGCCAATATACTCCATTGCCAAACTTAAGCAGTTCACGTGAATTGTTTATTGAAATATATGTGTCTTTGTAGTGAATCGCATCATCATAGATACTATAACTTGTACTATACGACCTTTCTCCATCTTGATATATCAGCATCTGTTTATCTCGGTCTATACACAATTTTGCATGGATTCTTTTCTGACCAAACATACCCATATCTATAACTTGGTTTATCTCCCAAACGCCATGAATCCATTCGGGGCCTTTCTTTTCGTCTTGCTCTTTCTGCTGCGCAAATTCTCTGAGATTTTGCAGAGCTTTTTCTTGGATTGTATTATTAGGCCGCTGAGCACTTCCACCGTTATTGCTCTTATAATAAGTTATATCACGTGTCTCAGTACTTTTAGAATATTCTATCTTTTCATCCTCGTTGATGCCAATCGAATATAATTTATATATAACATCACGTTTTATCCAGTTGCCCATATCGTCTAACACATAATTACAGTAAATAGCTCCATCCGTGCCACTGTCATATTCTCTAATATCTTCACGGCTGATTGCGAGGCCATCATTATCATAGGAGTAGGTGGAATTAAAGCGAGTCTTAACCTTACCACCTTCCCAACTAATATCTTCATATTCATAATCGGCATCACATTCCCAATATATTCGAGTAATATATCCGTCTTTGTTCCTTATTACTCTTGGATGTTTCGTTCTGTCGGGGCAAATTTGTTTATCAAAATCCTCCCATTGAGGTTCATTAGTCCATTTGCCTTTTTCATCGAAAGTATATGTGGTATATTCGTTATTATCGACTACGCATTTTTTCACATCGCCATGTAAGTCATGGAACTTTAGATCGGGAGAGGTGAAGTTTCTACGAGCTATCGAATCTTGACGGATAGAATCAAGTCGGGCGGCTTCAAGTTCTGCCGCCGCGATAGAGTCGTTTTGCGCCTTGTCTTTTGAGGACGATGAAGAGCAGCTACTTGTCACGCAACTGACAAGTATCAATGCCATAGGTAAAATCAGAAGTCGTTTCATACTTCAATTCATTACCCCCGATGGCTCTGTCGGGTGTGGTGAGTGATTGGTATTATGTTAAGGCACATAAAAAAGGTGAGCCACATCCAACGTCATCTTCATACGTGGCCTCACCACAAGGCTCAATAAGCAGATAACACGAAATAGCAACTCATCGTAAACTGTATATCGTGTTTGACGGATATGCAGATACGTGAGAAGCATTCTCGGCAATCTCTGACTTGTTAATTCTGCAAGGTGGTGATTTGCACATGTCAGAGGGAGCGAAAACCTTCCTATATATGTCTTGTCATTGGATAACGGCCGAAGCCACCACGCCAATAACGGTGCAAATATAACAAGAATTTTCTTATCACGCAAAGTTGAGCTACTATTTCACCGCAAAATTAACGCAAAATATCATGAATCGGGAATCCGATGCCGATTTTAACTTTAGTCCAGAGTTGGAGCTATATAATCTTTTAAGTTATATTGATACAGAAAAAGAGCGTATCAATATCTCACATAGAGATTAAATTGATACACTCCAAACTTTGATACATTCAAGGAATTTTTTTCGTCTCGGAATAATAAAAAAAGCGTCTACTACATTATTAATCCGAAACGGAAAAACTTTGGTTGTCTACATCATTCATTGTGCTTATATGGCTTAGTCGATATTCCCATCTCCTTGCAAAATTGATAGAGTTTCGTCTTGCCTACTTTCACACCATAAGCACGAATGTTTTTCAAGTTCTCTGCAACGGTGAGATTACAATCATATAACTCGCCAATCTTCTCAGTGTATAGCATAGATCGAATCTTATTGCTCCATGCCACGGGCTTTATTCCATTCTTACGGCAAAACTCTCGGTCAATCTTATACTTTGGCTTCTTGCGATACGAGCCAAGCGAGATGTTCTCTAACGGTGTATTTATCACTTTCAGAGCCTTCTCCATTAGGAAATAGTTACTCAGAACTCGGTCGGAATTATCGTAGAAGTATTGCCGCTCACATACGAGATTAAAAAGCAGGTGCTCAAACGTAATATCACGCTTGATTTGCTTTCGTATCAACGCCGACAGATACATAAAGTACCGTCGTTTATCACCATCGCGCCGTTTGCGAATTACCATTGCTTTATGCTCTCGCCCTTTATCATCTTGGCAAATGTCAAGATACCAGCGCCGATAAATCTGTCTGTAATCTTCACCTATAAGGGCATAGCCATCTTCGTTATACTCCAACGACGTACTGTCAAAGAACGGATAACGCTGACCGTATTTCGTGATTAAATCATTTGGATTCATTGAGTGAAAGTCTGCCTTGAACTCCATATCGGTAAACGGGAACTCCTTAACCTCATCCTTATCTCTGCGGATAATGGGTGCAGTGCTTTCCTTAAAGCTGTCTGTCGAGGTCGGTATAGCCATATATGGCACCCCAAAATCGCCAAGTGTATAAGAGCAATCCGTTGAATATACCTCACAGTTCGGACTACCATTGCCATTCATATATTGCGCTGACACGCCTCCACACTTATCCTTGTTGGGATAATCGGGATAAGAAGCTCTAAAACTACTGATAATCCCATTATATATGGTTGTGAATGTTTCGCTATCCTTGATATCTTGGTTGAATAGATAGCATAGCCGATACCGATATTTCCCATTTTTTCCGTTACTCGGGGTCGTATAATAGACAGTCGGCTGTTGTGGCAAATGTCTGACAAACTCTTTCATCTCCACATCGTAATCATCCACGTCTACAAAAACGACATTGGCACAGTCAAAATTATTCTTGGTCTTCTCAGCAATTGAGAATACATCTTTGGTGGTATTGAACCAATGGCAAAAACAATAACCCTCCTTGACCTTTCTTTTAAACTCTTCCACCGTAAGTAAATCCTGCTCAAACCTGAGCCGTTTAGGAATAATATCCTCTTTCCTTTCAAAGCGTTCTGTCGATACGCTTAGTTTTAATTTTTTCAACTCATAATGATATATGATCTTTATTTTTCTCGTGTAGGGTTTCGCCTACACCGCTTAGTTTTGCTCCAAACATACTGCAAACCCACCATACCACCAAATCAACGTCCAATATTTATCACTAAAATTTAATGGACCAAAATTTTTGAAAAATTCCACATCTCTCCGATGTGAAGACCCCTTCCTCCCTATATACTGCATTTAAGAGGGAGGATACGTAGACCGTAGGGAGGACTATATCAATCTGTATTGCAGCTACTTATCAAGACTCACGCCTTAAATATAGCGACTGGATTCTATTTCCATACATTACCATAGAACTTCTCCTATCAAATCTGTAACTTTTCACAGCATTTTATCAATGTGGGGTAGGATGATGATGTAGAATTGCATAAAATAGACGAGGTATGTCTCATTTTCAGAAACACACCTCGCGGCTGCTCTTAATCACTAGTGATGTACTCGACAATTGTTTTAAAATCTCCGACAAGGGAAATGCACTACTATGGAGTCAGAGGGATATGACAGCCCAACTAAAATGCAGTTGCTACAATATCCAGTCCTGCGACAATCAGTGCAGGATTTTCACTAGCGAATTTGCCGACCTTTTTTAATTGGTAGGCAGTCGGCTACGCTACCTACCAAACACTTTGAAGTAACTTCTTCATGTCAATAGAATTAAAATTTTAATTTTTAATTGGCGTATGCCGTATATGGCAAAAACCTACTCTTCCGCTTCAGCAGTACCATCGGCGCAGTAATGCTTAACTTCTCTGTTCGGAATGGTAAGAGGTGTTCCCATCCTGCTTAATTGCCAATACAAAGGTACTATGAATTTACGAATAATTATATCTCTGATTGGCTATCTTTTTGCTTGATTATGTAGTCTACTATTTTGCATAATCGAAGGACGCTAAGAAAAACAAGTAGAGCAATCTCAGAAGTATAATCCTGCGGAAGTAACAGACCGTGTGCAACCTCATTACGGATATTCAAGCCTTCTTTTGTAAAGGTGTGATTAAATAGGAAAATATCGTCATCATTAAATATGTCTTTTAGCTTAGGCTCAGCTAAAATTTTCTCCAACGTAACAAATTGCACTTCGCCATCTCTTGTTGTCTTTACCACAGGTATTCCTATGGTACTTGCTATACAGCGAATGATTGACTCGAATTTTGGAGTCAAGAAGTCTATACAGAATCTCCAATCAGCCTTTGACTTATCGCTAAATAACTTGTTATTTTGCTTAACATAATCCTCCAGCCCCTTGCCAACAATATCATAAAGAGGAATTTCAACATCTGCACCAGCACGCTTTACGGAAATAGAGATAAAGAACCCTGCTTTTCTTAAAGCCGTACGAAATTGCCGAATATTGATTTTTTTAGTCTTCATACAATTACAAAGTAAAAGAGGTACATATAATAAAGTGGATCGTTGATACATTAGATGAAATGAATCGTGCATAGCTATTGATTCGTGTGTCGTATGATGTTTGTTACCCCATTTATCGACTCTAACCGCTTCAAAAGAAGATTTATAGAAGTAGTCTGCTCCATCTTTATTTAAGAGTGCCTTTAGTTTGTCATAATTGATTAATAGTGCAGAATGGTTGTGTTTGCATATTGGGAGTATTATCATCAGAAAACTCTTATCAATCTCTTCTTCTACCAACTTGTTAATGCAATCTATAAATTCGCCATAGTTGGCAGATTTTGAATAAATTGGAATTCTCAGATACTGATGACGAGTCCTATTCTCTTCAAGTTTTATCGTAGTAGCTGATACTTTTTCATTGTTCTTTGCCAATTTATAATATTTAATTGCTTTCTCGTAGGTTATTTCATTCAAGTGAGATATCGCAATATTTTTATCGTCATATTCGTGAATGTCCTTTAATGTCCAATCGCCCAAAAGCTCTGCAAATATGACTATCTCACGATTGTTTTGCGTCTTTTGGCTTAGAGTTAATCCAATTTCCAACACTCGTTCACGCCAATTATCATCATTAATAGTATTATAAATATCAAGGCACAGGCTCGTTAAATTATTAATCTCTATCGGTTTGAAAATCTTTTCTTCCGAAAAAATTCGCAATAGCCCTATTTTTAGTTTTAGCGGGTAGTTTTGATTGAGTATATCTTTGAAATAGCCTGTTAGCTCGCTAATATTATCTTTTTTGTATGAGGTATAAAGTAGAAGTAGCTCTTTTGCAGTATCTACGAACTCAAAAACGATTGAGGGGTCATTATTCGATTCTTTCAGATAAAAATCTGCGACAGATTTATATGATTTGATTGCGCCATAGGCATACCTATTATTCTTTGTAATAATAAGTAACGCAAAATTGTATCTTGCCGCCAAATGAGCGTTTTGAGTTTCATCTAATCGTTGGATACAATAATCAATTAAATCTTTCTTTGTTTGCTCATCTAGATTTGTTGAACTCCAAACCGAGTCGAAACGGCTATTTAATAGAAAACGATTATACCCAATCTCTCTTAATACAGACTCGTTCTTACTGGTAATATTAGAGAAAAACGTGTATGCACAATTGTTCGTTTGGTAGTTAGATTCCAAATAGGCACGAAAGTCGTTTATTGTACTATACTCTGATTGAACTGTTTCCATAGATTAAAGTTAGTAATTTTTGCTGAAACTACAAAAGAAATTACTTGCAAGAAGGCTCATATAGATTGCTTAGGCATAAAGCAGCATATAATATGCAAGTAGGTTTTGAACACAGCAGAAATAATTCAGTGTCTCCGCTTTAAAAAGTACTACTAATTTGTTTAGGGGCTATTAATAAAACTGTTATGGATTGTACAGGTCAAATAATACTCGTAATTTTGTAGAAAATACGACAAGAATGGAACAACTCGATTATTTTCTTTCAGAACTAAAAGCTTTGATACATAAAAGCGAAGATGATATGGCTGCTCGATTTGGAGCTAAAATATACAGATCTGAAAACGGGTTTACGCAAGACCAAATATATACGTATGGCGGACGTGAAGACAGAGTCTTTACTCTCAAATTAAAAGAAAATTCTTCCTCCTATATAAAGTTCGGTGAAGACATTACGGTACGTTTTGCATATACTCTTAAAGAACGCCAATCTTTAGAAAATGATGTGTGTACATTAAATACGATACCTAATATCAAAGCGGAATCTATTCTACCTGATCAAGATAATATTGCAGAAAAGCTATTGAATGAAGGGATAGATACTTCTGATATAGTTGAAATGATAGTATCTTCTTACGAAACTACGGCTAATACTTTCCCCAGCAAAGAAAAGAGGCAAATTAAGACATTAGAAGTACCGTTTGAGGTAAATGGAGATGGCTATGACATTGGTTGGATGTATGGCTTTTTGAAAAAACTAAAAACAAATGGAGTTGGGCTAATGCCCGAAGATGAGGCCGCCTACTTAGCCTATAAACTTATATTAGAAAACGAAAATTTGACCTCAGAAGAACGGCAAATCATATTTGATAACGATGGTAAAATATGCAACAATGCTGTTTCTTATCACTATCTACTTTGGAGAAAGTCTGCAGGACTATTGAATGAAAATCAAGAGAGGAATCTTAAACAACTCAGTCAAAACCGATTCTGTGAAAGGTTGGCATTATCAGATAAAACCCTAAAAGATATAGGACTAAATCTAAAGAAATTCGCCAAAAATTTTCCTAATCAAGCGGTATTTTTACTTGGAAACGTATTGAACTTTAAAGATCGTAACTTTAATACAACTGGCAAATATCCTCTATACATGGATTTTAAATCGTTCTTACATATCTATTTCCGTCACACAGAAGAACTGAATATCTGCAATCAATTTGCAGATAGAGATAAATTTCAGTTAGAAGAGAAAGATATCATGAATGTCATTGACCATGTAATGAGAGAATTGAATGATGAATATCAAGAATATAAAGCCAAGAATCCTAATGGTAGGTTTTATAGACGTGGCGCAAAAGCTTATTATTACAACGGTGATTACTATAATGTAGATGTCAATCCCGATGGAAGCATAAGCACATTTTACAAAGGCTCAGGAATGAAGAACAAATGATTAAACCACAAAAGATTGATTCGCAGAAATGTACTCAAACATTGTTTTAGCGTGAGATGACGTGAAATATGCGAATCAACATTTCAACGCTATGAATGTAATTCTTTGTTTTACAGTCAGGAATATTTCCTCATAGCCACTTCAACGAAGATGAATATTGAGTAGATAATCAATTGAATAGCAAAGAGTTAAGAGCGCGAGCAGTCGCCATCTTAACTCTTTTTTTAAGTACATGACAAAAATTTGAACACATCGAATTTCGGCT
>UMEZ01023500.1_pt1 | contig 10466 bp, 8 predicted proteins | sample 1964841 | NCBI WGS metagenome assembly UMEZ01 (sample SAMEA4836029, study PRJEB28245) | human gut metagenome | biome: gut microbiome; material: fecal sample | place: Denmark | collected 2008 | reverse complement strand
ATAGCGGCAGCCGTGACAAGCCCCGGATCCGTAAGCACGCTGAAACGCCCGCCAATGCCGTTTTTAATATCAAAGCACCGCCAGCCATGCTTCTGTGCCAGCACAAACAGCGGCGAACCGGCTTCGGGATTGCGGTCTGTAACGGCGGTAACTTCGGTGTCAAACATAACGCTTTTATTGCACGCTTCATAAAAATAAATAAACGAAGCCAGAGTTTCGAGCGTTGAACCGGATTTGGAAATCGGCACCAGCATTACCTTAAAGCGTTTTTTCTTAGGCCAGGCATGTACCGACCAGTAACGCAGCTCGTTCATAATTTCTTCGCACTGGCCTGCGTCCAAATTATTGCCGGAAAAATAGATGCGCGGATATCCATTGCGGCGTTTTTCACCCATAGAGTTCCAGCTCGGCCCGGCACCAATATCAAACAATACCTTATTGCCCAAATACGAGCCGCCAACACCCAAAAATACAACCGCATCAACATTCGTGCGCAAATAATCGCCAAACTCTTTTAATTTCTGCAAAGATACAGGCGTATTGGGATTGCCGTTTTTTATTTCCGGCAAACGCGTAAAATATACGGGTTCAGGCGTGCCATCTTTTGAAAGATGGTTATAGGCCGTGCCGCTGGCGCGCATTTCGTTAACTGCGTCACGGGCTTTTTGCATGGCAGTTTCCATTTCCTGCAAATCTTCTGTTTTAATTCTGCCTTCACCCAACATGTTGGTATAATCAAAAACAAAACCGCTGTTTAAAACAAGCTTATTTGCAAATTCCACGTACTCACCATCCATAAAGTTATTTTTGTGCTACACGTACTTCAAACATGCGCTGCCACGGCAGATTAAACTTATATTCGCCAACAGTTTTTTCCGTCATAAGCGGCGCTGCGGTATTCTTCATTTCTTTTGCAATCAGCTTTTCAGCCGCTACAAGCTGCTCGCTGTTAAGCCCGCTGTTCGGCCAGTGGTTGGGCCAGATTAATTCTGCCGATACTTTCATGCGTACATTGGCCTGATAAGCCCAGTCATCAAGATAACGTATATTAAGCAGATTATCCTTGCCAGCTTCCGTCATACGCGGTGCCAACAGCCCCTGCGACAGAGCAAAGCCGATAGTATTTCCGGCAGTGTTCCAGCCGCCGTAAGCCGCTATCCTGTAAGCCTTGCCTTCATTAAAAAGTTCTTTTACCAGCGCATTATCCGCGCCGTTGCCATAGGCAATATCGGCAACCGCAACAGGCTTATTCTGCTGCATAAAATAATCCAGTTTTTTCATAAAGCGTTCCTGCTGTCTAGTTACGGTACCGTTATTCGAAGGTGCCGAAGCCTCGAGCGTTACTCCGCTTGCAGGTGTGTTTACCAAAAGCACCATATCCGCACGGTGCAGGTATTTGGTAGGCCAGCCGCCAACGGCGTGAATATGTTCATTTACGCTAATATCCACGGGGTCATCTTCATACGAAGGAATGGTATTTTTGCCCTTGCCATCGCCATACGCTGCAAAAACCATAGGAATATCGTAGCTTAAACGGTTTGCCGCCCTGTTTAAAAGCACCATGCCAAGCTGGTCGGCACCGGCAAAAAAGCGGATGCGTTCTTTCGGCAGCTCGCTTACAAGAATGCCCATTTTGCGTGCTTCCTTATGTGCCTGTGAAAACTGTGCCGTATCGTCGCGGCCAATCAGCATGTAATCAAAGTCGCCGCTTTCCACACCATGCAGTAAAAGTTCCGTCATTTCAATATTCAAGGCACGGCGTTTCATATTATCGGCGCGCACCTCAGCCGGAATTTCTTTTCTCAGGCGTTTTAAATCTTTGCGTTCACGCCTTGTTATTTCTTTTAAATCTTCCCTGTCTTCAAGCTCGCCAAGCTGAAAAATACGGCTGCCCCATTCGGCATAATACGGTGGTTCCACAGGTGCCGCACTGGCACGCGGCGAACGCATAATGGTTGTAAAAACATAAACCAGCGGGTCGCCGCCAAGGTCCTTTAAGCTTACAAGGCGTTCGGCACGTTCCTTTAAAACTTCGCGGTCAATATGGTGCGTGCGCGAATCCACAAGCCCGCCGTACAGCATAGCGTCAGACGACACAATAACGGCATTTGCCAGCGGCGCACGTTCTGCCAGCCATTCATACAGCTTATCCGGATTGCCGCTGCGGTGATTGGAAGCAATATATTCTTCCGGCGGAGTTTCCACGTTCCAGCCTGCTGCCTGCATGCTGTTTACGGAATACTCCAGGCATACCGGGCGGTTATCGAGCGGCACAAATAAAATAGTTCCCCTGCCTGCCGCTCCGGCCGTATTTAAAAGCGTTAAAAATAATATGCAGCATATAAAAGAAAGTAATTTTCTTAACATTGGCAAAATCCTTTCGGGTTATATATAAAAAATCTCCTGCTGTAAAATTCTACAAGCAGGAGAAAAATCCTTTAAGTTTTTACTGTTTGCCTAAATTAAAGCGGCTTAAAAAGTCCTTGGTGCGCTGGTTTTTAGGCGCAGAGAAAATTTCTTCCGGACTGCTTTCTTCTGCGATAACACCCTGGTCAATGAAAATTACTCTCGAAGATACATCACGCGCAAAAGCCATTTCATGCGTTACAATTACCATCGTCAGGCCTTCGTCAGCAAGTTCTTTCATAACAGCCAAAACTTCGCCAACCATCTCAGGGTCAAGCGCCGAAGTAGGTTCGTCCATTAAAAGCACTTCCGGTTCAAGCGCCAAAGCACGGGCAATGGCAACACGCTGTTTCTGCCCGCCGGAAAGCTGATGCGGTTTGGCATTGATGTAACTTGCCATACCGACATGTTCCAAATACTTCATTGCCGTACTGTGTGCCGTGTCCTTATCTTTGCCGAGCACTTTAACCTGCCCGACCATACAGTTTTCAAGCACAGTCATATTATTGAACAGGTTGAACTGCTGAAATACCATACCTACTTTGGTACGGTACAAAGCAAGGTTTTTAAATCTTTCAAGTACATTTTGCCCGCGGTAGGCAATAACACCGCCCGTAGGCTGTTCCAAAAAGTTAACGCATCTGATAAGCGTAGATTTGCCGCTGCCGGAAGGGCCGATAATACAAACAACGTCACCTTTTTTTACATCAAAACTGATGCCTTTTAAAATTTCACGTTCACCGAACTGTTTTTTTAAATCCTGAACGGACAACAGCAATTCTTTTTCGTCTGCCATTTCTGTTACCGCCCTTTCTTGTTAGTTACCTGAAAATGGCCGCACGGGTCAGCCATGGGGTCATATTCTACCAGCTGATAATCTTTCGGGCCGTCCATTTTGCTTTCCAGCCAGCGTAAAATTCTGGAAGCCGTAAAAGTCATAATAAAATAAATTACGCAGGTAATGAAGAAAATTTCAAAGTATCTGTAATAAACGCCTGCCGCCGATTTAGAAGCAAAATAGAGCTCTGTAACGGAAATAACGTTCAATACGGAAGTATCTTTGATATTGATGATAAGGTTGTTGCCAATCTGCGGCATAATGTTGCGCAGCGCCTGCGGCAAAACTACATAGCGCATAGTCTGGAAATGGTCCATGCCAATGGCAACGGCAGCTTCGCGCTGGCCTTCATCAATTGATTCAATGCCGCCGCGCACAGTTTCTGCCATGTACGCACCGGTATTAATGGAAACAACAAGGAAACCGGCAAACATTGCCGACATATCAATATCAAACAGGCTCATCGCACCATAATATACAACCATTGCCTGTACTATCATTGGTGTACCGCGAAAAATTTCTACGTAAGAAGATAAAACGGCCTTCAAGCCTTTAACAAGCGCCTGTTTAAAAGAACTGCCGTTGGGGTCTTCGGGAATTGTCTGGCAGATGCCTACTGCAAGACCGATTACACAGCCGATAAAAGTACCGACCAGCGCCAAAAGAAGGGTTACGCCTGCGCCCTGCAAAAGAGTGGCGCCGTATTCATTCAGCAGAAAAACTACCCACGAAAAGAAAGAATCGGGCATTGTAGCCATAATTTAACCACCTAACATTAAGTCATTAATACAATCGAAATAAATACGGAAAGAAGGGGACGGATTAAACCGGCCCCTTAAAAAGCATAAGTTAAATATTATTTTGCCAGCGGCTGTTTCTGAATAGCTTCATCCATCATTTTATCGAAATCAGCAGGGGTCATTTTGCCAAGAACTGCGTCCATAGCGTCTTTCAGTTCTTTGTTGCCTTTTTTAATGGCAATGCCGATTTCAACATCTTCTTTGGAAGTTTTAAAGCCTTTGTCTTCCGGGAACTGGAGAACGGTCAGTTCGGGGTTTGCAAAAGCAGCAGCTTTGGCAGTCGGGATATCGGTTACGATAAGGTTGCATTTACCGGAGGTTAAAGCAACAATCATGCCCGGTACATTGTCGATGGCAGGCAGTTTGTTAACTTCCGGAACCTGGTCAATCTGGTCATACCAGATTGTGTTCAGCTGGCTGGTAGCAGTTGCGCCGCGCAGTTCTTCAACGCTGGTTGCCTTTGCCTGCGGGGTGTCTTTTCTAACCAGTGCAACTACATTTGCATAATAATACGGTTTAGTAAAGTCTACGGACTGTTTGCGTTCGGAGGTAATGGACATACCTGCGATTGCAGCATCAATTTTGCCGCTTACAACAGCCGGTGCAAGGCCGTCCCATTCAATTTTCTGGATTTCCAGTTCAGCACCCATGGAGTCGGCAAGTTTTTTGGCCATCATTACATCATAGCCATAAGCATATTCATTGCTGCCCGCAATTTTTACGGCACCGCCGTCAGCACTGTTCTGAGACCAGTTATAAGGAGCGTAAGCACATTCCATGCCAACTTTTAAAACTTTTTTGTCCGATGCTTTATCGCCGCCGCAGCCTGCAGCAAAAATCATTGAAGCAGCCATTACGCCGGCAACAGCACAAAGAGCCAATTTTCTTAAATTCATATCAAACAGCACCTTCCTCTAAAAACATTATGAGATAATTTTACCTTTAGATTACAAATATGTCAATCAGGTAAAATCAGTTTTACATTTTTATAATATTATTTTACGTAATTATTCATGCTGTTGTCTTTAAGAATAACGTCGTGTGCGCCGCCTTCAACAATGGAAGTTGCAGATACCAGCGTAATTTTTGCTTTGGCCTGCAGTTCGGGGATATTAAGCGCGCCGCAGTTGCACATGGTGGAACGTACTTTGTTAAGGGTAAGGGTTACGTTGTCTTTCAGGCTGCCTGCATACGGAACATAGGAGTCAACGCCTTCTTCGAAGGAAAGTTTCTGTGCGCCGCCCAGGTCGTAGCGCTGCCAGTTGCGGGCACGGTTGCTGCCTTCACCCCAGTACTCTTTCATGTAGTTGCCGTTAATATTAACTTTGTTGGTCGGGCTTTCATCAAAGCGTGCAAAGTAACGGCCCAGCATCAGGAAGTCTGCGCCCATTGCCAGTGCAAGAGTCATGTGGTAATCGTAAACAATGCCGCCGTCGGAGCAGATAGGCACATAAATGCCGGTTTCTTTATAATATTCGTCACGTGCTTTGGCAACTTCAATTACTGCGGTTGCCTGGCCGCGGCCGATACCTTTTTGTTCACGGGTAATGCAGATAGAGCCGCCGCCGATACCTACTTTAACAAAGTCTGCGCCGCATTCGGCAAGGAAGCGGAAGCCTGCTGCGTCAACTACATTGCCTGCGCCAACTTTTACGCTGTCGCCGTAATGTTCGCGAATCCATGCCAGAGTAATTTTCTGCCATTCGCTGTAACCTTCGGAAGAGTCGATGCAGAGTACGTCAACGCCTGCGTTAACCAGTGCCGGTACGCGTTCTGCATAGTCGCGGGTGTTAATGCCTGCGCCTACGATATGGCGTTTTTTGCTGTCCAGAAGTTCCAGCGGATATTCTTTATGGGTTGCATAGTCTTTGCGGAATACCATGTACAAAAGACGGCCTTCGTCATCAATAATCGGCAGGGTATTCAGTTTGTTTTCCCAGATGATGTCGTTGGCTTCCTGCAAAGTGGTTTCTGCCGGAGCGGTAATCATTTCGCTGATAGGAGTCATGAATTCTTTAACTTTGGTATTCAAATCCATGCGGCTTACGCGGTAGTCACGGCTGGTAACAATGCCTTCCAGCTTGCCGTTAACGGTACCGTCGCTGGTAACGGCAACGGTGCTGTGGCCGGTTTTTTCCTTCAGGGCAATAATATCAGCCAGAGTGCTGTCCGGGCGGATGTTGGAATCGCTGCTTACAAAACCTGCACGGTGGGTTTTAACTCTTTCAACCATTGCAGCTTCGTCTTCAATGGACTGGGAACCGTAAATAAAGGAAATGCCGCCTTCTTTGGAAAGGGCAACTGCCATTTTATCATCAGATACAGACTGCATGATAGCGGAAACCAGCGGAATGTTCATGGTAATAGCAGGTTCTTCGCCTTTTTTGAATTTTACAAGCGGAGTTCTCAAATCTACATTTGCGGGAACGCATTCGCTGGAGGAATAACCGGGAACTAAGAGATATTCACTAAAAGTATGTGCGGGTTCATCGTAATAAAATGCCATTTTCATCCATCCTTTGCTTAAAATTTTATTTTTATGTATAAATTATTAACCGGTTAGGTGTATACAAAATGTCCCGGCGCATAAAGCGCAGGGACAAAATTTTATTTTTTCAATGCACGCCAGGCAATATCTTTGCGGTACTGCATATCTTTAAAGCTGATAACGGAAGCGGCTTTATAAGCACGTTCCTGTGCATCGGCAATATCCTTGCCAACTGCCGTAACGCCAAGCACACGCCCGCCTGCCGTTACCACGCTACCATCGCTGATTTTCGTTCCGGCATGGAACACGACTGTTTCCGGCAATTTACCTGCTTCGTCAAGTCCGCTGATAGGATAGCCCTGAGCATAATGTTCCGGGTAACCTCCGGAAGCAAGCACTACGCACACGGCTGCTTTATCGTGCCAGCCTATGCTTACTTTGTCAAGCCCGCCGGTTGCGCAGGCCAGCATAATTTCAGCAAGGTCGCCGTCCAGAAGCGGCAGCACAACCTGCGTTTCCGGGTCGCCGAAACGGCAGTTAAATTCTACAACTTTAACCTCATCGCCGCAAACCATCAGGCCTGCATACAGGCAGCCTTTATAAGTTCTGCCTTCTGCCTTCATGGCTGCAACAACCGGTTTTAAAATCTTTTCAACAGCGCGCAGGCGCAGGATATCGGTTAAAACCGGAGCCGGTGCATAAGTGCCCATGCCGCCGGTGTTGGGGCCTTTATCGCCGTCAAAAGCGCGTTTGTGGTCCTGGGAAGCAATCATCGGCACAATGTGCTCGCCATCGGTAAATGCCAGAAGCGACGCTTCTTCGCCCTGCATAAATTCTTCAATGACAACGCGTGCGCCCGCGCCGCCGAATTTATGCTGCTCGCCCATCATTTCGTCAATGGCTTCGTAGGCTTCAGCCTCGGTCATGGCAACTACCACGCCTTTACCGGCAGCAAGCCCGTCCGCCTTAATAACAATCGGCACGCCTTTTTCCTTAACATAGGCTTTGGCGGTTTCCAAATCTTCGCAAACTTTAAAGAAAGCCGTAGGAATATTGTACTTGGCCATTAAATTTTTGGCAAATGCCTTGCTGCCTTCAATTTCTGCCGCCGCTTTGGAAGGGCCGAACACAGCAAGCCCTCTTGCAGCAAAAACATCGGCAATACCTGCAACCAGAGTTGCCTCAGGGCCTACAACAGTTAAATCAATGCCGTGTTCTTCGGCAAAATCTGCAACACTGTCAAGGTCATTCAAGTTAAGTTCAACACATTCGCATTTTTTTACAGCAGCAATGCCGGGGTTGCCGGGCGCTGCAAAAATCTTTTCAACCTGCCCGCTCTGCGCAAGTTTCCATGCCAGTGCATGTTCACGTCCGCCGCTGCCAATAAGTAATATCTGCATGTGCTTCTCCTTATTTGCCTTCGGCAAGCTGTTTGGTCAAATATGCGCTGATAGCCGCATCATATTCGGAAGTATGTGTAAACGCTTCTTTGGCCAGAGTTTTGCGGGTTTTCATATCAGCATCGCCATGCTGCTGCAGCATTGCAATCAGGCTGCTGTAACGTGCCGGGTTGGTAATAATAATAACATCGCGGAAGTTTTTGGCTGCCGCCCTTACCATTGCCGGGCCGCCGATATCAATGTTTTCAATAGCTTCGGCTTCGGTTACGCCGGGTTTGGCAATGGTTTCCCTGAACGGGTAGAGGTTTACAACAACAAGGTCAATCGGCTTAATGCCGTGTTCTTCCATGGCTTTTACATGTTCCGGGTTGCTGCGTACAGCAAGAATGCCGCCATGAATCTTCGGGTTCAGGGTTTTTACCCTGCCGTCCATAATTTCCGGAAAACCGGTTACGTCACTAACATAAGTTACAGGAATGCCTGCATCCTGCAAAGCCTTCATGGTACCGCCGGTAGAAATAATTTCCACGCCGATATCATGCAGAAACTGCGCCAGTTTAACAATGCCGGTTTTGTCGGATACGCTTAAAAGAGCTCTTTTTATTCTCATTTTCATTCACCCCACTACCGGAAGCACCTTTACGTGCCTTCCTTCTATTTGCAGCCTGCCCTCACTCCACAGCCTTACGGCTTCGGGCAATGCTTTATGTTCCTGTTCCAAAATTCTGTCTGCCAGCGTGTCATGCGTGTCATCGTCGAGCACGGGCACTGCCTTTTGCAGAATAATCGGGCCGCTGTCGGTGCCTTCATCTACAAAATGCACTGTGCAGCCGGCAATTTTAACGCCGTAATTAAGCGCCTGGCCCTGCCCGTCAAGTCCGGGAAAACTCGGCAGAAGCGCCGGGTGGATATTAACGATTTTATGGTGCCAGTGCCCTACAAATTCCGGGCTTAAAATACGCATAAAGCCTGCCAGCACAACAAGTTCCGCACCAGCTGCTTCCAGCACGCCGGTAATTTTATTTTCAAATTCTTCTTTGGATGCACATTCTTTACGGTCAATGGCAACAGACTTAATACCCGCTTTTTCTGCACGTTCCAAAGCAAAGGCGTCCTTTTTGTCGCTGATAACAACTGTAATTTCAACATTAAGCGTCCCTGCGGCAATTTCATCCATCAGGGCCTGCAAATTGCTGCCCCTGCCGCTAACAAGCACGCCGATTTTGCGCTTACTCACCGAAAACGCCGCCTTTCAGCACAGCTTTGCCGCTGCCTTCTATAATAGTACCGAGTTCATAGAAGGTTTCACCGGCATTTTTCAGGTGTTCGCGTACAGCGTCAGCTTCTTCCGGAGCAACTACCAGCACCATGCCTACGCCCATGTTAAAGGTGCGGTACATTTCATGCCAGTCAACATTGCCCCATTCCTGTAATTTTTTAAATACAACAGGAACTTCCCATGCGCCTGCGTTAACATCTGCGTCGCAGTTTTCCGGCAAAATGCGCGGAATATTGTCATAAAAACCGCCGCCGGTAATATGTACCATGCCGTGCAGGTTGAATTTTTCAATCAGCGGCAGGCATACACGCGGATAAAGGCGGGTCGGTTTCAGAAGTTCTTCACCCAAAGTAGTGCCGAATTCTTCAACCGGGGTATCCATGGTAAAGCCCATTACGTCAAAACAGATTTTGCGCACCAGCGTAAAGCCGTTGGAATGTACACCGGCAGAAGGCAGACCCAAAAGCACGTCGCCCGGTTTAACTTTTTCGCCGGTAATCATTTTGCTTTTTTCTACCACGCCTACGCAGAAGCCTGCAATATCGTATTCGTCCTTGCCGTACAAATCGCTCATTTCGGCAGTTTCGCCGCCAATCAGTGCGCAGCCGGATTCTTTGCAGGCATTGGCAACGCCCTTAACAATCTGGGCAACCTTTTTGGCTTCCAGCGTTTCAATGGCGATATAATCGAGGAAGAACAGCGGTTCAGCACCCTGCACAAGAATATCGTTTACGCACATGGCAACGGCGTCCTGGCCGATGGTATCATGTTTGTCAGCCATAAAAGCCAGTTTCAGTTTGGTGCCTACACCGTCGGTGCCGCTAACCAGAACCGGTTCTTTGTATTTGCCGCTGTTTAAGGCAAACAAACCGCCGAAACCGCCAATATCGCCGATAACTTCGGGACGGTAAGTAGCCTGCACACTTGCTTTCATCAGTTCAACGGCTTCATTGCCGGCATCAATATTTACACCGGCGTCTGCATAAGTAAGTTGTTTCTTGGTTTCTTCGCTCATCATCGTCCTCCTGTATCAGCCTTCGTTTTCAAAAATATATTTAGAACCCTGCCTCAGGGTTTCTTCAGCATTATCCGGGTATTGGGCATTAAAGCAGGCATAGCACATTCCTTCGGGGTCCATGCAGTCCAAAGAACGCTTCAGTCCTTCCAGAGAAATGTAATGCAGCGAATCTGCGCCGATATACTGGCGGATTTCTTCTTCCGTATGGGTCGAAGCAATCAGTTCCTTGCGCACGCT
>UMEZ01069902.1_pt1 | contig 10504 bp, 8 predicted proteins | sample 1964841 | NCBI WGS metagenome assembly UMEZ01 (sample SAMEA4836029, study PRJEB28245) | human gut metagenome | biome: gut microbiome; material: fecal sample | place: Denmark | collected 2008 | reverse complement strand
GAGAATTCAGAGCCGATACTATCGTGGTCTAACAGCGCTTTTTACCTAATAACCGACGACGGGGATTGCATATCACTTGCGCGCAAAATACTCGAAGGAGCCTCGTCTATGTTTTACGAATTTGAGACGGGAGAGAGCGGGGACATAAAACTCGGGGATAAAATCATCGTCCAAATCGTAACCGACGCCGAAAAATATAAAAATGCCGCCCAATATTCCATGGATAAAAACGGAGGCGTGACTTTGACTGTCCTTTGGAATGAAAAGCTTGATTTTGCGCATTTTTGCAGGCTCGTATCCGGCGCTCTTTTCCGCAAGGCGATATATGAAAGGAGCGGCAAAGTCGTCCGCGAATGTCCCATGTGGCTCGACGAGGCGCTTTCGGTCTATCTGCAATGCAGGCTTAAGCTTGGACTAACCGGAGAATTTGCGGATATATCGGCGGAAAATCCTCCTAGGCCCTTGAAAGAAATTCTTGGAAAAACCGCGATATTATCCGAAATCGATTCCGCCGAATGTTTTTGGGCTTTAAAAACTCTTGAGAGGCTCTCTTCCAGAAGCGGGAAATTTTGGCCGTTGCTTATGAAGCTTTCTGCTATGGATCCGCAAAAATCCTACGCTGAGATTGAAAAATTAAATCCGCAGAATTTTGAAATAGTATGGAACTGCTTTATTAGCGGCGAGATATGGTCGCGCGTAGGAGGCGTTTACAATACGCGCGCGTCGAGGGGGGAAATAGTAAGGCTGTCGTTTTTACAGGCTGAAGATACGTCGGGTGAGCCGCTTGGGCTAAATCCCGCCGATGCCTGGAAATACCGCGAAAACACTCTTGTGCGCTATAATATCGAACGCAGGCTCATGGAGATAAAGGTGGCGCTTCCGCGCATAAATCCGCTTTACGCGGAGGCTCTCGTAAATTTAGGAAGGGTCTTTGAAGCGGCGCTTGACGATGATAAAGATGAGTTCGACGACGCTTCAAAGGCTTTCGCGGAAAAATTTGCCGAGGCGGACAAAGTCTCGGATACGGCGAGAAAAATGCTTTCCGGAAATTGATGCATAAGTTATGAAACGGGATTCCATTGAGCGCGGCGTTAATGAAAACCCCAATATCGATAAAAACGCTTGACTTGCTGTTTATCGCCCTTAGCTTCTTATAAAACTCAAATAAAATACATATATGGAAAACATTTTAGCATTTGGCATGCCAGGCGGTTCGGAATGGCTCGTAATACTTTTGGTGGTACTTTTGCTCTTTGGGGCAAAGCGCCTTCCGGAGCTCGCCAGAGGGCTTGGAAAGTCGATACGCGAATTCAAAAAGGCGACAAGCGAAGTTGAAGACAATATTCGCGAAGCAATGAGGGAAGAGGAGACCAAAAAGGTCGAGGCTAAGCCCCAGTCCGAAGTGAAAAGCGAAGCTTCCGAAGAAAAGACGGAAACGAAATAATTTATTTAAATATAAAAAACGCCCGAAATTATTTTCGGGCGTTTTTTTTGCCTAAATGCCGTCGCGCGGCCTAAAAACTTTATTTAGACGCTTGTGTCCCCCGCAGGGATAGAAGATTTTGCTTTCAAATATATCTGTTTTAGCGCGGAATAGTCTTCGTCTCGCGTTTTTGAGTCTATTTTAAAGTCAAATTCGTCTGCGGCGGCGTATTCCGAAACTGCCGTTTGCAGGCGCCTTTCTATTTCCGCGTCCGATTCAGTTCCGCGTCCTAAGAGGCGCTTTTTCAACTCTTCTTTGGACGCGGGGGCAATGAATACAAAAAATATCTTTTCGCCGAGTCCTTTTTCTGAGGCGGCTATTTTGCGCCAGGTTTTTGCCCCTTGGACATCAATAATCAATATTAAGTCTTTGCCGGCGTTAAAGGCGTCGTAAACAGCCTTTTTCGATGTGCCGTAGTACCTGTCATGGACTTTCGCGTATTCAAAAAATTCTCCTGAGGCGATCGCTTTTTCAAAGTCGGCGGGCGCCATGAAGTGGTAATCCACGCCGTCTTTTTCATTCCCGCGCGGAGGCCGAGACGTTGACGTGACAACCCTGCTAATCTGCGGAAACTCCGCCATAAGCCTTTCGGCGACCGTATTTTTACCGCTGCCAGCCGGGCCGCTTATTATGAGCATTACAGTGTTTTTCATATCAATAAAATAGTGCGGAGACTACGAGCGACACCGCAAAAATTTCGAGTAAAACTCCAAAATACACAGCCCTTTGCGGTTTAGAATATAAAAATTCGAGGAAATCCCTAAATCTATACGGCAACGCTCCCAAGTATAGGCTCGCCAAGACCATTATGTAAGAGAGCGACACGAGCGTGAGCCTCGAAACGGGTTCTTGCATGAAGGCGGAATCGAGAAATTCGCGCGGCAGAAGGAGCCCGAGGATTGCAAGCCCCCTTACGGAGAGAAAGTCGTCGAGATATTTAAAGGCAAGAAGCCCGGCCACGCCAAAAATTGCAATTAAGTATATTTTTATGTCTCCAAAATCGGCTTCGCCAAGAGTTGAGAGTATGTATAAAAACCACAGCCCGCCGCCGCCAAATGTCACGACGGCCGCTGTTTTGCTTCGGGGAAAGGCAGTGACAAGAGGCTTAAATTTTGGAAAAATAAAAAAAATCCCGCAAACGAATAGAATCGCGGCAAAAAGATATGTGGACTGGTATAGTGTCATCGGATAAAAGATAATGCCTGAGCTCTGCTAAGAATCAAGATTATTGAGAGCTTGCCACTGAATATTTATCCTTGCGCACTCCCGCTGCGTCTGCTTGGAGAGTATGCGGTGTAGCGAAGTTTCGTCTGCAATCTCGCATACCGACAGTACTTCGGCGTGCGGCCTTACTTCCTCCAAAAAATTGATGCAAAACGATTGCGGGGCAAGATATGGAATGTCCGGAAGCGCGTCGAGCGCCCACGCCATATATACAGAATTGTTTACGTGCCCGTTTAGGTCGATATCGCATATGCCCGCCGCGCGCGCAGTTGTGTATGGGGCATTTTCAGATGGGGATTTCAAGTGTTCAGAGAGGTCGTAAGAGTTTGCATGCGCGTCCGGATTCCGCGGGAAATCCTCAATTCTGTCCATTCTGGCGAGCCGTCGCTTTTCAAAATCAAAAAGCAGCCATTGCGAGCGCGCGGTAAATAGTTCGGTCCCGTCGCGGCTTTTTGCTTCAAATTCCCTGTATGTTGCTATTTTTACCCTGTCGGACGCCCATGTCTTTATCCAAACGCGCTCACCCCATTCGGGGAGCTTTTTGATATCCACATATATTTTTGAAAGCGCCCAGCCAAGTCCGATTTCCCTTAGCGAGCGGAAGTCCACACCGAGTATTTCCGCGTGTTCCGTGGCGGCCTCTTGAAGCATTTGCAGCAGGGACGGAAGCTTTAGCTTGCCGTCCGCGCCCGCGTCGGCGACCCTCACTTTATAGCTTGTGGAATGTTCCTTCATATTATAAAAAAAATCCCCGCGTAAACGGGGATTTTAAATTGAGCGGTTTTATTTTTTTACTTCGAGTTTCTTGCCCTTGTATTCGCCTGTCAGAGCTTCGAGGAATTTTACGATGTTGTCGATTTCCTCGTCTGTGAGCGATACGTCGCGCTGGTACTTTGCCATTATTTCAACCGCCTGGCGAAGGCTTTGCGTGGAGCCGTCGTGGAAGTACGGAGCGGTGAGAGCTACGTTGCGCAAGGTGGGGGTCTTAAATTTGTGCAAATCGCGCTCGTCTTTCGTGAAGGAGAAGCGGCCTTTGTCGTTTATCTTACCGACGTTTCCGCGGTCCCTGAAATAGTCGCGCTTTAGGCCCATATATTCAAAAGTCTGCCCGCCGAGATTTTCGCCGGAATGGCATACTGCGCAGTTTGCCTTTTTGAACAGCTCGTAGCCTTTTATCGCCTCGGGCGACATCGCGTTCTTGTCGCCTTTTAAATAGCGGTCAAACGGGCTGTCGGGCGTTATGAGCGTGCGTTCAAAAGCGGCGATTGCATCGGTTATATTCTTTTGTGTGAAGCCGTCGGGGTAGGTCTTGGTGAACTCGGCTTTAAATGCTGGGTCTGCCTCCAAACGCTTAGCTATTTTTTCCCATGATTCGCCGCCCATTTCGATTGGATTCATTGGCGGTCCGCCTGCTTGTTGCTCGAGAGTGTCCTCTCTTCCGTCCCAGAACTGTTTTGCGTTGAATGCCGCGTTGAATACGGTCGGGGCGTTTATGTCGCCTTTTTGTTTGCGGATACCTGTTGAAGTTTGCAGGGCGTCTACGCCGGCCTTATCGAGCGGGTGGCAAGACGCGCAAGAAACGGTACCGTCTCCCGAAAGCGCTGTATGGTGGTAAAGTATCGATCCGAGCCTTACTTTTGCTGGATCAACATCCAGAGACTGGGGAATAGGCCATACGGGCTCATTCGCAAAATCCTTTGAAATTCCGGAGTTGGCGTTTAGTTTTGCCCTTTCCGAGATTATCCAATTCGCGATGGCTTTTCTTTCCACGGCGGAGATATTGCTCTTCCAGTGGACAATCTTAAAGCGGAATGGCGGCATAGTATTGCTGTCGACGGCGTACTCTATTTTTGCGAGATCCGTGGAGCTTACTTTTGCGCCCGATTCTATCGCCTTTACGGTGTCCGTAATATCGTAGGCTCTAAGCCCCATCTGCATGTCGGACTTTATGAGCGAGCCGACAATCGGTATGGAAGCGTAAAACGGGGGTTTTGCGTTTTTAGAATGGCACATTATGCAGCCGGCCTCATTGAGGGCGTAAATGGCCTTTTGATTAGTCGAACCCTCTGGAATATTGGAGGAGTTGCCGACTATCATATATCCAGTGCCATAAGCTATTGCCAATACTATGATTGCGATAAGAATCTTTTTTTTCATGACACAATAGGTTTTTACGAAAATAATTAAGGCAATATTGCAAAATTAAATCAAGAAAATAAAAAGCTCCGCGGCGCAAAATAAGCGGCGCAGAGCCCGTTCTTAATATAAGTTTTGATTGAACTTAATCTGAGATAAAGGCGATATCGGAATTTTTCACCCAACCCTGCTTCCCATTGGGGGCGGAGGCAAGGCTAAAATTTTCGCCTTTGCGCATAAGTTTTAAAATCTGGCCTTCCGCCGCATGCAATTCAACAGGGGAGTTTGGGGAAGGGGATATCCGCATGGGGGCGTCCTGTTTTACGACTACGCCAAGCGATTCAAAATCAAGCCACGTCTTTATTCCATAAGCGCTCACTCCGAAAGCTATAAAGAGCACCAATGCCAAAAACCATGACAATTTCCCGCCTTTGCCGTATAGCGGAGGAATAACGATTACCAGCGCGCATGCCCAAAATGCAACGACCGCCGCCGCTATCCATTCGCCCTTTGAAAGCTCGAAGAACGCAGACGACATATCCGGTATTTGCAGTGAAGCTTCTTTCGATAGAATCTTCAGATTTGCCGATGCTTCGCGCATTCTCGGAGATATTGATATGGCTTTTAGATAGTCTGCGAGGGCGAGGGCTGGAGAGCCTTTTTTTACGTTTGCATTCGCGCGGTTAAAGTATAGCTCGGCAGTCTTCAAACCGTTTTTTTCGGCGAGCCCGTAGTTTTCCGCCGCTTTTTGGTAATCGGCAGCCTTGTACGCGCTGTTGCCCAGCATAAAGTATTCTTCCGGAGTTTGGGCGCATAGGGTGGAAGCCGCGCAGATTGCAAGCGCGGCAAATGCCCCAACTATCATTCTTAGCGTATTTTTCATTTTAATATCCTGCCAATTATTGCGGAAAGGTCTTTCGAGAGTTTCCCGCAATCTGAATGTGTCGCCCCAGCCCCGCCGAATTCTATGGAATCCGCGCCGTCAAACACCGCTTTTATGGAGGCGATGCCGTCGTAGTCCAAACCTAACTTGTCCGCCTGCTCAAGCGCGTCATTCAATGATAGCGACATGGCGTCGTTTTGCGAATTTGCCGAGAGCGCGTATCTTAGCGCATCGCGGGCGCACGGGAAGAATTTTTCGGGGGCTCCCACATTTGAAAGCGCCGATTTGAGCGCAGATTTTGATTTCGCATAATACTGCATTTTCTTTGCGTATGCGGGATCGGTTTCAAGTTTTCTAACGCGATACCTGTATGCGGCAAATATCGCGACGACCGCAACAAGCCCAAGCTGCGAGAGCCAGAACCACGGAGAGTCGAAAATTGCGGAAGTCCCTTTTGTATGGACGCCCTCGGATATTTTTGAGAAGGCGGGGGCGGGCTTTGCTTCCTCCTCCTGCGCTTCCTTTACTGTTTTGGAGCGGATAGTCGGGGCAACGCTTACTTTTAGGGGTTCCGAAGTATTTTCGACGTATTTGCCGGTTTCGGGATCGAAATAGTTGAAAGCCACTCTCGGGGCTGTCGCCAAGTCGGCGGCTGTCGGGACAACCGTGTATTCAAATGTTTTTAGGCCTATGTACCCCTGGTTGCCGCTTTCGTCGATGAAAGACGATTTCGGCTTGTAGGTTTTCCAATTCTTTTTGTCGGTCAGCGCCGGCGCATTCATTCGGTTGAAATTGCCTGTGCCTATCACTTTTACGAGAATCGTGCAGGGCTCGCCCACTGAAAGCGCGTCAGGAGTAACGGAGACTTCCGCAAGGTCGAATTTGCCTATGGCACCCGTAAAGTTTTTTGGTTTGCCTTCGCTCGGAAGCGGAAGAATCTGGAGTTTCGTAGGCTTCATCGGAACGTCGAAGCGCATGCGCCTGCCGGAGCCCAATGAGAGCATTCTGTCCATCATAGACATTCCCATTATGTCTTCTAAGGATATCTCGCGGTTGAGTATCCCGGCGGCAGAAAATTCGAGATCGTACGAACCCGCCTTTAACGGGGTTATGACAGTTCTATATATCACAAACAATTTGTTTGGGTCGCTGTCTGTGTCGATGACGGGCTCCTCGGTGAAGGCGGGGCACTCAAATGCGTCGATATTCTTTATTTGCGGGACTATTTGCGATATTCTATAACCTTTTTCGTACAGGGACTTGTCGCACGATAAGACGAGCTCGCATTTGATGGTCTCGCCTACGTATATTTTTTCCCGCGGCAGTTTTAGCTCGAGGGTTATCGAATTTTTTAGGGAGTCGTCGTAGGAGTGGTTTTGCTCCCTCATTGAAGATGGGATTCTTCGGAATCCGCCCCTCATTCCGGAGTATTGCCGCACAGGAGCACTGTTGGAAACTTTCAGCGTCGCCGCAGCGATGTCGAATGATTTCCCGCCGAAAGAAATTTTCCATGCGGGTATCGTATATTCACCCTCGCGTTCCGCCGCCATTGTAAAGTCGAGAGTCACGCTCGACGACGCGCGCCCGTTTATAAAGGAGTAGTTTTGCGACTGGCTTGTGCCGGTTATTACGAGCCCGTCGGGAACAGGTATGTCCGAGGGCCGCACAGCGGCGCCGTTCGTATTTCTGAATACGAGCCTGTATGTGGCGTAGTCGCCGGGGCGTATCTCGCCGGGGGAAAACCCCTCGGTTTCTATCGTCTGCGCGATTGCTGTGCAGACAAAAGAAAGTGTTAGGATAATTTGAGTCAGTCTTTTCATTACCAATCTTTATAAGAGCTTTCGTAGCGTTGTTTTTGCGTTCCGAACCCGCGCAGTGGCAAGAATTTTTCGTCGTCCTTCATGGAGTCGAGAAGCTGTCTTGCTTCCGCCCTTGTCATGGCGCCTTCGGATTCTCTGACATTCTCTTTGTCGATTTCGCCCGCCGCGCCGGCAGGTTCGTCTTTCTTCGGGGCGGGGAGCTCATCCCGCTTGTCGCCTCCTTGGGCGGACTCGGGCTTTTTATCCTCGCCTCCGGGCTTTTGAGAGTTGTCTATGGCTTGTTCGTCTTTTTTATTTTCAGGATTTTGACGATCTTCTCCGCCGTTTTTATTGTCGTTCGGCTGGGAATTTTCATCTTTGTTTTTATCGGCGTTGTTTTGATTTCCTTTATCCTTTTCGTTTTGTTTATCTTGCCGGTTCTCCTGCTTGTCCTTCTGCTGGTTTTGATTGTCTTTGTTTTGTTGCTCTTGGTTATTTTGTTTGTCTTGGTTGCTTTGATTTTGCTTATTTTGGTCTTGCTGGTTCTGCTGGTTATTTTGATTCTGTTGATTCTGATTTTGCTGGTTCTGTTGGTTATTCTGATTCTGTTGGTTTTGTTGATTTTGCTGGTCTTGATTATTCTGATTATTCTGGTTATTCTGGTTCTGCTGATTTTGCTGATTCTGTTGATTCTGGTTGTCGTCGCGCAGGAGCTTTTTTAGTTCCTCGACTAGTTTCCCGAGATCTTGCTTTATTTTTTGAAGTTCTGGGACGGAGTTTGCAGATATTTTTGAAAGCTTATCCATTTCTTTTGCCGCCGCAGATTTCGCCGATTCGGCGGCTTTGAGATTTTCTGCCGCATCTTTGTTTGAGGGGTTTAGTAGAAGGGCGTCGGAGTATTCGGAAACGGGTTTGTCTATCATTTTGGAGAGGTCTGCCCATTGCGAAACGGCTTTCCCTATAGATGCGGAAGTTTCTTCGGCCGCTTTTGAGGAAGCTTCGCAAGCGGATATGGCCTGCTTTAACTTTTCTTGAAATCCGTTTTGCTTTAAGGGGCTTTTTTTGAGCGCCTGTTTTTTTTCGTTTTCATCTTTTGCGGATTTCAAGGCTTTCGACTCTTCCTCAAGAAGTTTCAGTCCTTCGCCAAGAGTCTGCGTACCGAGCGATGCGGATTGTTCGGATTGGGCGAAAACAGCGGCGGTGTTTTTTGCGACATTTTGCGGGGCGAGCATTTTAGAGCTCGCGGATTTTGCCGCGGCGTAGTCCATATTCCCTATATTATAGTAGATGTCGGAATGCAGTGCAAAATCTTCCGGAGAGAGCTTTGCCGCCGCGAGAAAAAATTCCCTCGCCTTATCAAAATCTCCCGCATTTTTAGCGTCGATGCCCAAGTTGAACATATCGCGGGAGTCCGGATTTTCAGGAATGGAATATTTTTTTTCTTGCGGCTTTTCGGCGGGAGCGTCCGTTTGCGGAGTGAGCTTTTCGGCGGGAGCGTCCGTTTGCGGAATGAGCTTTTCGGCGGCGTCAGCGGCAATGGGTGCAGCGGCGGCAGCCTCTTGCGGGGCTTGCTGTTTATCTTGCGCAAAACTTTTGGGAGCGGGCAGGAGCGCGAGCGATAGGAATAACACCGCCGCCGCGCCTCCGCGGCCTACAAAGAATTTTCGCGTTCCGGTAAGCGAGCTTAACGCGAGCAACAATATCGCCAAGCCGAGCGGTATTTGAAACCTCTCAATCGCCAACTGCTTCATTCTAGAAGACATTTCCTGCGTCGGGATTTTTTTCAGGCCTTCGTTGTATATTATATCCATTCCGTCGGCAGTGAGCGGCTCGTAGAATCCTCCGGTGGCCTTTGCTATTTCCGTCAAAGTTTTCTCGTTTAGCCTGCTTTTTACGGGATTGCCCGATTCGTCTTTTAGAAGGGTTGTGCCGCCGGAGGCGTCGCGCACCGGAATGAACTCTCCGTTCGCGCCTCCGACTCCAAGCGTGTATATGACTACCCCGTTTTCAGCAGCTTTTTTAGCCGCGTTGAGAGCTGAATCCTCAAGCTCTTCGCCGTCGCTTATTAGCACGATTATCTTGCGGTTTGAGGTTGAAGCAAAGGCTACCTCGGCTTCTTCTATGGCGGCGGATATGTTTGTGCCGCCGCGCTGTATGACGTTTGTGTCGAGCGCTTCGAGCGACATTCTAAACGCGTCGTAGTCGAGCGTTAGAGGGCATTGCAAAAACGCCTGCCCGCTGAAAGCTACTATGCCTATCTTGTCCCCCTGCAATATGTTCACAAGGTCGAGTACAGACAGCTTCGCGCGCTCGAGCCTGTCGGGCTTTACGTCCTCGGCGAGCATGCTGTTGGAGGTGTCTATCGCAAATATTATGTCTATGCCGCGCGTTTTTGTCTCCTCCCAACGGTAGCCCCACTGCGGGCGCGCGAGAGCTGCGAATATGAGCATTACGGACAAAAATGCGAGGGTGTTTTTTGCGATTATCTTAGGCCGGCTAACAGTTCGCGTAAGTTCGGGCATAAGCCTTTGCGAGGCGAATTTCGAGAGCATGTCGCGCCTTTTCGCGCGGGAGTAAAATGCGAGCGCTATCAGCGCTATCGCCACAATTAAGCCGGCGTACAACCATATTGGCGAATGGAATGTCATGGTAAAGTCCTAAGTCTTGTGTTTACAAGCAGCAATTTTAGAGCAAGAACTGCGAGCGCCGCTATCGCGAACCACGGGAACAGCTCTTCGTAAGAGGTAAAGTTTTTTAGTTTTACAGTAGTTTTTTCGAGCGCGTCTATATCGGAGTATATATTCCGCAGCTCCGCCATGTTTTCGGCGCGGTAGAATTTGCCGCCGGTTATTTCTGAAATTTTTCTCAAAGTGCCCTCGTCGACGCTGCTTCTCATGTCGCCCGCGTAAACGGGCCTGTTGTAGTTGTCGCGCACGACCCTTTGGTTTTCGTCGAGGCGCGCGGCCGGGACTATCCCGC
>UMEZ01032069.1_pt1 | contig 10509 bp, 6 predicted proteins | sample 1964841 | NCBI WGS metagenome assembly UMEZ01 (sample SAMEA4836029, study PRJEB28245) | human gut metagenome | biome: gut microbiome; material: fecal sample | place: Denmark | collected 2008 | reverse complement strand
GCCTCGTTTCCTGAATGTAAAAGTGATCCTTGCCAAAAGCTTCGCCCGCATCCATGAAACGAACCTGAAAAAGCAGGGTATGCTTGCCCTCACTTTTGCCGATAAGGATGATTATAAGAAAGTACGCGAGGAAGACAAGATTTCGATTGTCGGCTTGAAAGAGTTCGCCCCCGGAAAGCCGCTGACGGCAATCCTTTACCATGCCGACGGCACAGAAGAATCGTTCGCGGTGAATCATACCTATAATGAGTTGCAGATAAAATGGTTTAAAGCGGGAGCAGCGTTGAATGCAGCCCGATGATAAATTATTGATTTATGGTCGAATTAAAACTGTCCTGTTCCCGCACTTGACGCGGGAACAAGGTTGTTAAATCATCATTTGTAAAAATAGAGAATAAGATTATGAATAAGATAACAAAACAAAACGGGACCCTCCTTGTCCCCGATAAAGTCGTCATTCCCTTTATAGAGGGAGATGGAGTAGGTGCGGAGATTACACCAGTTTGCCAGCGCATTGTCGATGAAGCGGTTGGCAGGGCGTATGGCGGCCAGCGAGTGATCGAATGGATAGTCGGCTATGTATTCCCTGCGGTAGTCTGTGTCGCCGCAGCTGAACGTAACGGCCACCACCGAGCTGTCCATGTCGATGCTCCTGCGGTAGTTGCGTATCTGTCCGCACGGATATCTGAAGTCGGCCACCATGTCGCCGAGCGGCAGATGAGTGCCGAAGGAGCGGCCCAGTCCGTTGAGATATTTGTTGCCCAGCTCGTTGCCGCGCTCCGGGTCGCCGTTGAAGAAGCAGCGGCGCATCTCGTCGAGCTTATCCTTTCCGCAGATGTCGTTGTTAGATGCGTCGGGCTTTCCCGACCACAGGCTTATCTCGCCGAGGGCTATCCGCTCGCGGGCTATGCCTCCGTAGACCATAGCCGACAGGCGGCCGTTGCCCGCAGGCATGGCTTCCATCCATTCGCCGGCCGGCTGCTGATACCATAATATATTGTCGGCCCCGACCTGCAGGGCAGCAGTCATAATAAAGGCTAATATGAATGTTATTCTTGATGTCATTTTCAAAGTATCGGTTTAAGTTACAATTTTACGGCTGCAAAATTAGCAAACATCGCAATACTATACGGAAACAAAATATTCAGAAAATATAAATTTTACGCCAAAAGGAGCGAAATAGGCCAATAACAACAAGTTAGAGCTATGATGTAAGAAACAAGAAGTATAAATTACTAATTATGAAATCTTAAATTAGGAATTATGTATTGTGGATACGAAGTTGGGCATCAGCCAATTATGAAACGAGGTTCGGCGTCAGCTAATTGTTAATTATGAATCATGAATTATAAATTGTGAATACGAAGTCCGGCATCAGCCAATTATGAATTACCCCCAAAGAAATCTCTCCCCCGTCAATTTTTAATTTTTACTTTTTAATTTTTAATTTAAAAAATCCCGCCCTCTACGCCTTCGGCTTCGTGCGGTAGGCGCGCGGACTCATGCCCATTATCTTGCTGAAAAGGCGCGAGAAGTAATACGGGTCATCCATGCCGAGCTTGTGGCATATCTGGTTCATGCGCATCTGCGTGGTGTCGAGCAGCAGGCAGGCACGCTGTATTTTCAGCAGGTTGATATAGTTTAGCGGACTGTGCCCTGTCTTCGCCTTGAACAGCATGGAGAAATGCGACGCCGAATAGCCCGTGAAGTCGGCCACCTCCTGCAGCGTCATGTGGCGCTCTATGTTCTCTTTCATATAATGTATGGCTGCCTCCACCACGTTGCCTTCGTCTATCTTCTCGCCCGCGCTGCGGTATTGGTGAACATAGCGGAGCGAGGCCAGATAGTGGTGAAAGAGCGACATGGCGTAGCGGATGTTCTCTATGCTGTAGCCCGAATTGAGCGTCTCAAACAGCTCCTCGAACATGTTTATGCGGTTGCTGATGCGCGAGTGTATGCCGGGATTCACCGACGTGGGGGCTATGGCGTCGGCGGCATAATGCGGGGCGAGCACGCCCTTGAAGTGGATCCAGTAGATAGTCCACGGCTCTTCGGCGTCTGCCTGATATCTGTGGGGCACTCCTGCGGGCAGGATAAAATACTGGTTGGCCGACACCTCGTAGCTGTTGCCGCCCACCTCGTAGCTTCCGCGGCCGTCGATGCAATAGATAAACACATACTGGTCTATTGGTTCGCGGCGCTCGCGGTAGTGGTTTTCGGCCTTGGGATAATAGCCTATGTCGGTAACGTAGAGCACCGATACGATGGCGTCGGCTGCCATCATGTCGGTAACCATCTTGGGCAGCACAAGCGAGCGCTCGCCCGAAAATCCGCTCTTTATTCTAAGCATGGCGTCAAACGGTGATAGACTATGATGCAAATATACTGAAAACAATAATAAGATTGTCCATTTTATTCTGATTTTTTTCTATTTTTTATATTCTATAATGTCCGTAACTTTGCGCTGTCAAACAATATAGCAGGCAACGGCGGCCGGCGGCACAAATAATAAGATAATAAAAAAACGCCGTAAAAAGGCTGCGGAATGCATGACAACAGACAAGCTGCAGCCAATAAGAAAACGGCATGACGGGCACACGGAGGGCAACAAACATTGCCGGAAGGCGGCGCCATGGGAATATAGAAGAATGTCAAACTAAAAACCATAAGCAACCTATGAAAACGTTTAACAAGGGTTTTGTATATTTTATCTGCATCGTCTCGGCCATGGGCGGACTGCTGTTCGGCTACGACTGGGTGGTGATTGGCGGCGCCAAGCCGTTCTACGAAGTGTATTTCAACATTGCCGACGACCCTCAGATGCAGGGTCTTGCCATGAGCATAGCCCTCGTGGGATGCCTCACGGGAGCCATGACAGCCGGCAGTCTTGCCGACCGCTTCGGCCGCAAAAAGCTGCTCATCGCCTCGTCAGTGGTGTTCCTGCTGTCTGCCTACGGCACGGGATACTTCAGCCATTTCAGCTATTTTCTGGCGGCGCGCTTCCTCAGCGGCGTGGGCATAGGCATGGCTTCGGGGCTCTCGCCAATGTATATAGCCGAGGTGGCACCGTCGCACATACGCGGCAAACTGGTGTCGCTCAACCAGCTGACGATAGTGATAGGCATCCTGGCGGCACAGATAACCAACTGGCTGATAGCCGAACCCGTGGTGCACAACACCATTGACACATGGAACTGCCAGATGGGATGGCGCTGGATGTTCTGGGCGGGAGCCTTCCCGGCGCTGGCCTTCCTCATCCTTGTGTTCTTCATTCCGGAGAGTCCGCGCTGGCTTGCCATGAAGGGCGACAACAGCAGCGCACGCGACATACTTGCACGCATAGGCGGCGAGAGCTATGCCGACGAGGAGCTGTGGGCCATATCTGCCGCAGCACAGGCCGACAACAAGCAGTACGGACTGCGCACGCTGTTCCGCCGTCCGCTCGTCAGGATAGTCATAATAGGCATCGTGGTGGCAGTGTTCCAGCAGTGGAGCGGCACCAACGTGATATTCAACTACGCCCAGGAGATATTCCAGTCGGCAGGCTATTCGCTCAGCGACGTGCTGTTCAACATCGTCGTAACGGGCGTCATCAACGTGATATTCACCATCGTGGCCATATTCACCGTCGAGCGCCTCGGCCGCCGCAAGCTGATGCTTATAGGCGCATGCGGACTGGCAATAATATATCTGGTGCTGGGCACATGCTATTATTTCGAGATAAAGGGCGTGCTGATGGTTGCACTGGTGGTGTCGGCCATAGCCTGCTACGCCATGACTCTCGGCCCCGTGGCATGGGTGCTGATAGCCGAACTGTTTCCGAGCCGCGTCAGGGCTGTTGCCGTGGGCACATGCACCTTTGCGCTGTGGACGGGCAGCACCACGCTGACCTACACCTTCCCGCTGCTCAACAGCTCGCTCGGCAGCTACGGCACGTTCTGGATTTATGCCGCAATATGCGCCGCAGGCTTCGTCTACTTCATGCGCGTGCTGCCCGAAACGAAGGGCAAGTCGCTCGAGGAGATTGAGAAGGAGCTTACCAGATGACGCCGCAACAGGGCGCCTGCCGCGCCCCACTGGGCATGAAGCGGCCATGGACATGACCGCAGGCAGACTTTATCGCATGCATGACATACAGCCACAAACATTGCTGCAAAAGAAAAAACAAGAACAAATAACATAACAAAGGATTAAGAAAAATGGTAAAAGCATGGAGAGAAAAGGTGGTGATACCTACCTACGAAGTGGGCTCACCTGAGAAAAATCCTATCTTTCTTGAAAAGAGAGTGTATCAGGGTTCGAGCGGAGTGGTTTATCCCTACCCCGTGATTGAGTCGATTTCCGACGAGAAAACCGACAAGGAATATGAGGTTGTCTTCATTGAGAACGAATATATAAAGGTGATGATTCTGCCCGAACTGGGCGGACGCGTGCAGATGGCTTACGACAAGATACGCCAGCGCCACTTTATCTACTACAACCACGTGATAAAGCCGGCACTGGTGGGTCTGGCAGGCCCCTGGATTTCGGGAGGCATCGAGTTCAACTGGCCGCAGCATCACCGCCCCAGCACCTACATGCCCGTTGACACGGCCATAGAGCACAACAGCGACGGCAGCGTGACGGTGTGGGTGAGCGAGATGGAGCGCATGTTCCATCAGAAGGGCATGGCAGGATTCACTCTGAGGCCGGGACATGCCTATCTTGAGATAAAGGGCGCGGTGTATAACCGCACCGACGTGCCGCAGACGTTCCTGTGGTGGGCCAACCCTGCCGTGGCAGTTAACGACCATTACCAGAGCGTGTTCCCGCCAGACATCAACGCGGTGTTCGACCACGGCAAGCGCGCCGTAAGCTCGTTCCCGATAGCAACGGGCACGTATTACAAGATGGACTATTCGGCAGGAGTGGACATCTCTAACTATAAGAACATCTTTGTGCCCACGAGCTACATGGCCGTTAACAGCAAGTATGACTTTGAGGGCGGCTACGAGAACGACACGAAGGCCGGAGTGCTGCACGTGGCAAACCACCACATCTCGCCCGGAAAGAAGCAGTGGACATGGGGCAACGGCGACTTCGGACGCGCATGGGACCGCAACCTGACCGACACCGACGGCCCTTACATTGAGCTTATGGCGGGCGTGTACACCGAGAACCAGCCCGACTTCACATGGCTTCAGCCCTATGAGGAGAAGTCGTTTGTGCAGTATTTCCTGCCCTACCGCGAGCTGGGCGTGGTGAAGAACGCCACGAAAGACCTGCTGATGAACATAGATCAGGACGGCAAGTCGGGCAAGGTGAACTTCAAGATATTTGCCACATCGGAGCAGCACGTATGCGTCAAGCTGCGCAACGACGACGGAACGGTGTATTACAGCAAGGAGGTTACGATAACGCCTGAGAACATCATGGAGGAGAATGTGGACGTGAAGGGCGCAAGACTCTGTCAGCTCAACCTCAGCATAACAGCCGGCGGACGCACGCTGCTGACATGGCACAGCGAGCCCGACGAGGTAAGACCTATACCCGACGCAGCCGAAGCTGCCCTGCTGCCTGAAGAGATAAAGACCACGGAGCAGCTCTATCTGACAGGTCTGCACCTTGAGCAATACCGCCACGCCACATACAACCCCGTTGACTACTACGAAGAGGCTCTGCGCCGCGACCCGCTGGACGTGAGAAACAACAACGCCCTCGGCCTGTGGTACATCCGCAAGGGGCGCTTTGAGCGTGCAGAGAAGTATCTGCGCACGGCTGTCAGGGTGCTGATGAAGCGCAACCCCAACCCGTACGACGGCGAACCGATATACAACCTCGGACTGGCGCTGAAGTATCAGGGACGCACCGACGAGGCCTACGACCAGTTCTACAAGTCGACATGGAACGGCGCATGGCAGGATGCGGGCTATTTTGCCTGCGCGCAGATATCTCTGATGCGCAACTGCCTGACTGACGCCATGGACGAGATAGACCGCTCGCTGATACGCAACTGGCACAACCACAAGGCGCGCGCGCTGAAAACGACCATACTGCGCAAGGCGGGACGCAACGAAGAGGCTCTGAAACTGATTGAGGAGTCGCTCGAAATAGACAGATTCAACTACGGCTGTCTGTTTGAGAAATATATCATAACGGGCGACGACGACACACTGCAGCTGCTGAAGACGATGATGAGACGATGCGCCAACAACTACGACGAGATAGCGCTCGACTACTGCGCGGCAGGCTGCACCTGCGAGGCGCTGAAGCTGTGGAATATCGCAATAGAAGAAGGAGCATTGACACCTATGACATATTATTATATGGGCTGGTGCAACGCCGCAACCGACGCCGAGGCAGCCAAAGAGCTGTTTGCCAAGGCAGAGGCATATCCTTCAGACTACTGCTTCCCCAACCGCCTTGAAGCCGTGCTCGCGCTAAACTGCGCCATGGCATATCTGCCCCAGGCATCCAAGGCACCTTACTATCTGGGCTGCCTCTACTACGACAAGCGGCAGTATGACCTTGCGATAAAGGCATGGGAAAAATCGGCTGCAGCCGACGACAAGTTCCCCACGGTGTGGCGCAATCTTGCCCTGGCAGCGTTCAACAAGCAGGGCGACAAGGACAAGGCCGTGAGACTAATGGAGAAGGCTTTTGCGCTTGACAACACCGACGCCCGCGTGCTCATGGAGCTCGACCAGCTGTATAAATGCGTGCGCCGTCCTCACGCCGAGCGTCTCGCTCTGCTAAGAAAATACGGCAACCTCGTTGCCAAGCGCGACGACCTGCTGCTCGAGGAGATTACCCTGCTCAACCAGACAGGACAGTATGAGGAGGCTAAGACCAAGCTCGACGCCCACATATTCCACCCCTGGGAGGGCGGCGAAGGCAAGGTGCCGGCACAATATCAGTTTGCACGCGTAGAACTGGCAAAGAAGGCCATAGCCGAAGGACGACATGCCGACGCCGTGAGCCTGCTCGAAGAGTGCCTCACTTATCCTCATCATCTCGGCGAAGGCAAGCTGCACGGAGCGCAGGAGAACGACTTCTACTATCTGATGGGCGTGGCATACGACGCCATGGGACAGACCGACAAGGCACGCCAGTGCTGGCTGAAGGCAACCGAAGGACCCACAGAGCCTGCCGCAGCGCTCTACTATAACGACGCAAAGCCCGACAAGATATTCTATCAGGGCATGGCGCTGCTCAAGCTGGGCCGCACGGGCGAGGCCAACGGCCGCTTCCACAAGCTGGTGAACTATGGCGAGAAGCATCTCTTCGACAAGGTAAGGATGGACTATTTCGCCGTCTCCCTGCCCGACCTCCTGATATGGGAAGACGACCTGCAGGTGCGCAACGAGATTCACTGCAAATACATGATGGCACTGGGCTACTGCGGACTCGGCAACAAGGACAAGAGCATGCGCTATCTTGGCGAGGCCGAAGCCCTGGACATCAATCATCAGGGAATACAGGCATTCAAGACTTTATAATTAATTTGTCTGTTGTTAACAAAACATGTTTTAATTACAGATGCGGCGGGGCTGTGACAGTTCTGCCGCATTTTTTATGCCGTCATGAAGTGAGCCGCCCGCAAGGCTGCTGATAAGGCATCGGCATACGGCTCGACATAAGGCGGCATATTGCAAGACGAAACGCGACCTTTAACACGCCGGAAAGCCACGTTTTGCGAGCTAAAATGCCATATTTTATATTGTAATTAAAACTGGAATATTTTGTGTCGACCAGTAATTTTTCTATACGCCCAATAAGCTTTTTGTCAGAATAACAGACACTTTTGCTTACATATTTTAAAGCCATAAATACACATAGGCAAAGATCCTTACCGCAAAACGACAAAAAAACGCGCCCCGAAAGCCTATGGCAGGGGCGCGCTCCACGGTTGAAAACAAACCATGTTACTACTCTCTAACAATTAATCGAAAATGCGTATTTAATCACATGGCGGTATGTCTCGCCCGGCATCAGCACCTGGCACGGCAGTGAAGGATGGTTGGGAGCGTCGGGCGCACCCTGACACTCAATGGCCACGCCGTCGTGGTCGGCATACCTTCGGCCGCTCTTGCCCACGGGCAGGTTGTCGGCAAGCCAGTTGCCCGTGTAGAGCATGGCTCCGCACTGTGTGGAGTAGACGCTCAGACGGCGGCGGCTCTCATCGTCGTCGAGCACAGCCACGAGCCTCAGCTGCCCGTCGCCGTTCCATCCGTCTACGAAGAAAAAGTGGTTGTATCCCTTGCCCGTCCTCATGTTGCTGAAGTCGGCACCTATGTCCCTGCCCAGCGCCTTGGCCTGCAGAAAGTCCATCGGAGTGCCCTCCACCGGCTCTATGCTTCCCAGCGGAATGTCCGTGACGTCGGCAGGCAGCCATCTGTGGCAGTTAAGCCTGAGCCGCTGACTCAGGCACGAGCCCGAGCCTTCGCCCGCAAGATTGAAGTAGGCATGGTTGGTAAGATTGACAATGGTGGGCCTGTCGGCCGTTGCCTCATAGCTTATGGTCAGCTCGTTATCGTCGTTCCACACATAGTCAACCGCCACGTCCATGGCTCCCGGATATCCCTCCTCGCCGTCGGCGGCATGATATGTGAACCTTACGCCGCCGTCATGAGGCTCGGCACCCCATATCACGTTGTGAAATCCGTCGTTGCCCCCGTGCAGCGCGTTGGGCGGATTGTTGACAGCCAACTGATACTCGTCCCTGCCTATGCTGAACCTGCCGCGCGCAATGCGGTTGGCATATCGTCCGGGCGTCTTTCCGGCGCAGGCGCTGTCGTAGAGATAGTCGGCAGGCCGGGCATATCCCAGCACCACGTCGTCTATCCGTCCGCGTGCGTCGGGCACCCTTATAGCCGTGATGCCCGCGCCAAGCGACGACAGAGCAGCCTCGCAGCCCTGCGAGTTAACAAGGCGGAACACCCTGAACGTGCCCTTTGCCGAGCTTATATCGTTGCTTAATATATCCATCTTTTTTGCATGCAAAGTTAGCATCATGCGGCCGAAGGACAAAGCACGCGCATGTCATAAAATGTAAATTATTCGTCAAAACGCCAGCCTGAGCCCTTATTTTCGGCAGAAAATAACAAGTGTTACGGCCAACATCATAAAGCATATCTTTGCTTTTATGGTAAAAAAATATTATTTTTGCCAAAACGTTAACAATATATTATCACACAATCTAAAATCATTCACAACATGAATATTAAACATTCAGCAGCGTCGGCAGCATATCTTATTCTGGCATTCATGGCCATATGGCTTGCACCGACTGAGACAAAAGCACAAGTAACCTACGAGACATTCATATACACGAGCGACGCCCTGAGCAGCGAGATACAGGACCTGAGCAACGAGCGCGCTGCCCGCGGAGGCTACATGGCCGACCTGGGCATGGCCATGGCAAACGCCGGAAAGGGCATTGCCGGAGGATACGTGACGAGCTTCATCGACATGGGCGTCAACGCCATAGCATCGCTCATAACAAGACCGTCGCGACTGAAGAACGAATGGGAGGAGACGGTTAAGGCCGAGAGCACCTTCGAGACCAAGTTCGGCACGGTGAGCGAGCTCAACGACTTTTATTCGGTGCCGTCGACAGACGGGGCGATGGACCCGCGCGGCATGCGCTTCAACGGCATAGGATGCCTGCGCCGCGGCGAGAAAGGCGACACCGTGTTCTACATATCATGCCACGTGGACCACAGCAAGCTCTACCGCATAGTGAACCACTCTAAGTTTGAGCTGGTGCTCGACACGCTCATACTATGCCCGAAGGAGTCTAACCTGCCAAACTCATCGCTGCCCCTGCCCTTCTATTTCAGCGAGCGCGGCAGCTATCAGATAGACATGACCATGACGCTTACATCGTCGTGGATAAACGAGCTGACCGTGCTTCAGAAGGACAAGGAACTGGGACGCTTCGAGCTGACCGTGCCCATCGACTCGTCGCAGGTGGCGGCCGACGGCAAATACCGCTACGTGCGCGGACGCAGCAAGGGCTCGCCACTGGTGATAAAGGGCGAGAGCTTCATCGTGCCGCGCTCGTTCATGGCATACCGCGACGAGAACGACCAGTATCACAACAGCTGGGGAACGGGCGAATACAAGATGTCTGTAACGCTGAAAGAGAGCTGCGACGTAACCGACGAATACCGCGACGAATGGAGAAACGACCGCAAGCGCCGCAAGAAACTGACGCCGAAGGAGGGCTGGACCGACAACGTATGGAAGGTGATAGAGTCGCAGAAATGGGACGAGATATCAAAGCAATGGGTGATAACCACGCTGAGCGCACCTGCCGACATGATAACGGGCGACATAATAGACAAGCTCGACCTGGCACCCGACAAATAGCAACAGGCACATGCCTAAAGCCGGGAGGACGGATGGACAAGGCGCAGGCACGACATCAACAGGCACCCGGCAACGGCTGGACAACAATAACATAAAACGGCTTATGAAACCACTGTTATGTCTATTTATACTTATGTCGCTTCTTGCCGCGCCGAC
>UMEZ01080747.1_pt1 | contig 10510 bp, 13 predicted proteins | sample 1964841 | NCBI WGS metagenome assembly UMEZ01 (sample SAMEA4836029, study PRJEB28245) | human gut metagenome | biome: gut microbiome; material: fecal sample | place: Denmark | collected 2008 | reverse complement strand
GATGATGCCGGCAATGGCGCCGACGGCGACTAGATTGGCCACGCCCGGCCAGTGGAGGATACGCAGGGCATGGGCGACCGGTTCCGGCGTATTCAGGTCCGTATAGTTGATGGCACCGGTCAGAGAGAGGGCCATGGCGACGTAGAGGCACATACAGATGAAGACAGAAAGAATGATGCCAATCGGCAGGGCGCGTTCCGGTTTCTTACATTCTTCAGCCGATGTGGCGACGGCGTCGAAGCCCATGTACGAGAAGAAGACGATGGCCGTACCGCTCAGGATACCCTGGACGCCGAAGGGTGCGAAGGGTTCGAAGTTGGCCATTTCCACATGAGGTGTGGCGATGCAGATGAAGGAGATGATGGCGGCCAGGGTGATGAAGACCAGGGCCGTATTCAGTTTAGCACTCTGTTCTGTCCCGCGGATCAGGACCAGGGCCAGCAGGAGGATGATGATGACTGCCGGAAGATTGATGATGCCTCCTTCAGCCGGGGTCTTTAAGAGAACTTCCGGGATGATATAGCCGTACGATTTGAGGATGCCCGCCAGGTAGCCGGAAAAGCCGACGGCAACGGCACTGCCTGTGACCGTGTAGCCGAGGAGCAGGGACCAGCCGGTGAGAAAGGCCATGCCTTCGCCAAGGGAGGCAAAAGTATAGGAATAGACACTGCCTGATGAAGGAATCATGGAGGCGAATTCACTGTAAGCGAGACCGACGAGGATACAGAGGAGACCTGCCAGGGCAAAAGAAATAGAAATAGCCGGACCGGCGTATTTGGCAGCTGCAATACCTGTCAAGACGAAAATGCCGGCACCGATGATGCCGCCAACGCCAAGAAATGTCAGGTCCATGACGCCTAAATCTTTGCTGAGGTTTGAATTTTCAGAATCGGCATGGAGCTGGGCAACGGATTTGGTGTGGAAAAACGACATATAATCACTTCCTTAATTTTAATAAAATTAACAAAAGAGTTTAATTTAATAAACTTTTCGTCAGCTATAGTGTACTATGATGCATACAGCATCGTCAATATAATTCATAAATATGGAATCATGTATACAGTATCCCACTTGAAATCCATTTTAAGAGACCTTATAATAATGATGATGAGAATTACTATTTTTATTTTAATGAAATAGAGAGGGGAGATATGACTTATGGGGTTTTTCAGTAATCTTTTCCATCATGATGATGTTTCGGGGACAAAAAAATACGTTTCTATTTCCGGTATGGTTTGTCAGAACTGTGTCAACCATGCGACGCAGGCCTTGGAAGCTGTGCCAGGGGTCAAGAAAGCGAGAGTCAATCTGATGAGAGGTGAAGCCGAAGTCATCGTCGACGATTCCGTCAAAGACGAAGACCTTTTGAAAGCGGTCGTCAATGCGGGCTATGCCGCAACAGATATTTCGCTTCAGCCGAAAGCCGAAAAATAATTAAAAAATAAAATAAACAATTGATAATAATAAAATATTGTAGTATAATCGGCACATAAATTAAATTTTATATTTCCGACAGGGCTGTCGCAAGAGGGGGGTTCTTTCTCTCTGCACAGCCTTGTTTTCGTATCAGACAAGGAGTGGTGTCATCGTGTCTTTTCAGATGTTTGTCCCTACAAAAGCGTTATTTGGTGCTGGTCAGCTCAACCATTTGCATGAACAGGACCTGCCCGGCAAGAAGGCCATGCTCGTCATTTCCAATGGGAAGTCGACGAAAGTCAACGGCTACCTGGACCGGACGGAAAAAGAACTGCATGCGGCCGGCGTAGAAACGGTCCTCTTCGATCAGGTCGAAGCGAACCCGCTGAAATCGACGGTCATGCGCGGCGGTGCCATGGCCCGGGAAAACGGCTGTGATTTCCTCGTCGCTCTCGGCGGCGGCAGCTGCATCGATGCGGCCAAGGGGATTGCCGTCGTAGCGACGAATGACGGTGATCTGTGGGATTACATCACGCAGGGCACGGGCAAAGGCAAGCCCATTGCCGTTAAGCCCCTGCCCATCGTAGCCATTACGACGACGGCCGGGACGGGCTCGGAAACGGATGCCGGCGGCGTCATTACCAACGAAGATACGAACGAAAAGACGCCGGTCAAAGGGCCGTCCCTCTTCCCGGTCCTGGCCATCATCGACCCGGAACTGATGGCCACAGTGCCGCCGAAATTCACGGCCTATCAGGGCTTCGACGCCTTGTTCCACAATATCGAAGGCTATCTGGCCAATAAAGCCAACTTGATGAGCGAAATGGTCGCCCTGGAAGCCATTTCCCAGATCAGCGCCTATCTGCCGACAGCCGTCCAGAACGGCATCGACATGAAAGCCCGCGAACGCGTAGCCTTCGGCAACTACCTGGGCGGCCTGGAAATGTGTCTCAGCTCGAATATGAGCGAACACTCCCTGGAACACGCCCTCAGTGCCTATCATCAGGCCCTGCCGCACGGCGCCGGCCTGATTATGATCAGCCTGGCCTACTTCTCGCACATGATCGACATCCACGTCTGCGACGACCGCTTCATCATCCTGGCCCGCCATATGGGCAAACCCGATGCGGCGAAACCGGAAGACTTCCTCGATGCCCTGCGGGAACTGCAGGAAAAATGCGGCGTCGACAACCTCAAGATGTCCGACTACGGCATCAGCCCCGATGAATTCCACAAGATGGCCCACAATGCCAAGACGGCCATGGCCGGCCTCTTCATGGCTGACCGCATGCCCATGAGCGAAGAAGACTGCGTCGCCATTTATCAGGCCTCGTACCGCTAATTTCATAAATTTGTTGCAAATACAACGACACTCCGGCCCGAATGGGTCTATACTATAGGCACAGTAAGGAACACTTACTCAACCAAGTATTCGGATCCATCATCCGACAAAGGAGTGACTCATTATGAAATACAAAGTTAATGATACTTGCATCGCTTGTGGTATGTGCGTAGGAACCTGTCCGGAAGTCTTCCGCATGAACGATGATACGGGCATGGCTGAAGCCTATGCTGAATCGACGGACGCTACGAATGACGCAGCTCAGGAAGCTATGGCCAACTGTCCTGCCGGCGCTATCGAAGAAGCGTAAGTCTGTAAGAAGTCTAAATTAAAAATAAAACAGCAGAATAAATATTGACATCTGCTGCAGTAAGGACTATGATATAAGTAAATTCATAGTACGTACGGCAAAGGCGCTGTTGAAAGCAATTTCAGCAGCGCCTTTTCTTGTATGTCACGGTCTGGGGAGACCGGAGGGGTATGAATTTAATTACAACAGTATCGCTATAATTATTACTTGTATACTGTATACAAAATATTTAATGCATCAGTGCAATGATTTGGTATTGGGGAGGATATTATGAGAACAGAACGTGACTTTTTAGGGGAAATGAATGTACCGGACAACGTTTATTACGGCGTACAGACCATGCGGGCACTGGAAAACTTCCATATTACAGGCGAACATCTCGATCCGGACTTCATCCAGGCTATGGCCATTGTCAAAAAAGCAGCTGCTCTCGCCAACATGGAAACGGGACGGCTTGACAAGAAAATCGGCAGCGCCCTCGTACAGGCTGCCAGTGAAATCATCGACGGCCAGTGGCTCGACCAGTTCCCTGTTGATCCGATCCAGGGCGGTGCCGGTACTTCCGTCAACATGAATATGAACGAAGTCCTCTGCAACCGCGCCTTAGAAATCATGGGCAAAGAAAAAGGCCGTTACGACATCGTCTCGCCGAACAACCACGCCAACATGGCCCAGTCGACGAACGACGTCTTCCCGACGAGCATCAAGGTCTGCCTGAGCATGAAAGGCAAGAAGTTGAGTGCCGCTCTGAAGGAACTGGAAGCGGAACTGGACGTCAAGGCCGATGAATTCAAAGACGTCATCAAGATGGGCCGTACGCACCTGCAGGATGCCGTTCCTATTACGCTCGGTCAGGAAATGGGCTCTTATGCCTCCGCTGTCGCCCGCGGCCGCAAACGCATCGACCGCTCTCTCGAAGGCGTCCACGTCATCAACATGGGCGGCACGGCTGTCGGCACAGGCCTTAATGCAGAACCGGCCTACATCAAAGTCGTCGCTAAAGAACTGTCCCTTTTGACCGGTGACATTTTCGTGACGGCCCGCAACCTCATCGATATGACGAACAATACGGATATCTTCGCCGAAGTTTCTGGCAACATGAAAGCTACGGCCCTGATGCTCATCAAGATGGCCAATGACTTCCGCCTCATGGCTTCCGGTCCGCGCTGCGGCCTCAACGAACTGAAGCTGCCCGCTCGTCAGCCCGGTTCTTCCATCATGCCGGGCAAGGTCAACCCCGTCATGGCCGAAGTCTTGGATCAGACATGCTACCAGATCATCGGCAACGACATGGCCATCAGCCTGGGCGTCGAAAACGGCCAGTTCGAACTGAACGTCATGGAACCGGTCATGGCTTTCAATCTCTTCCATTCCATGCAGTATCTGACCAACGCTGTCCATTCCTTCGTCAAATACCTGCTCAAAGGCGTCAAAGCCAACAAAGAAGCCTGCCAGGCATGGGTCGACCACAGCGTCGGTATCGTCACGGCCCTTTTGCCGCACATCGGCTATGAACGCTCGTCCATGCTGGCCAAAGAAGCCTATGCTACGGGCCGCCCAATCCGCGATATCATCCTGGAACACGGCTATTTGACGAAAGAACAGATCGACATCATCCTTTCGCCGCAGGAAATGACCCGGCCCGGCATTGCGGGCAAACAGGTCCTGGAAGAAACCTGCGCAGCACAACAGAAAATCTCCGGCTAAATTCCCAAACCATTTTATCGACGAAGCAGCCCTGTCTCCTCCTGACAGCAGGGCTGCTTCTTTTCTATATGGTATAATACAGGAACAGGATTGGTGTCATTCTGCACGATCCTCTTTGCGCATCGTTCATCGCAAATTTGTAAAAAACTTCGACCAACGATGAACGAACTACGACGAACGAACCGCGAACAGCGCATATTGCTTATGTGAATCACGTTTAAAACGCCGACAGGGAGGCACACATGGACTATCAGACACATCTACAACTTTTACAGCAGGCAAAAGAACAGGACCTTTCCAATCCCTTCATCTGCCACGGCATCATCCATCTCTTCCAGGAACAGTTCGACCTGGCCCTGGATATCCTGCGGGATCATCTCAAGCGCGACGGCAAAGGCATGGCCGCCATGGGCTCGGCCAAGGAACTCATTGCCGAAGCCTACGAGAATTACCTTTACATCGACGAAGACTGCTGGCTCGCCATGCTGAAAGACCGCCGCGGCAGCCGGGATGAAGTAGGAATTCAGGTACAGCGGATACTCGACACGTATCTGGAGGCCTTTGCGGCCTTAGTTTGATGTTTGAAGTTTGATGTTTGAAGTTTGATGTGGCAGGAGGTAAAATTAAAACCTTCTACATCAAACATCAAACCCGCAACATCAAGCAATCTTAATGCACTCTTGACATTGTCCGTAAAACATGATATGATACAAAAAGTTAGGCGCACACAAACGCCTGGCTTTTTTAAGTTACAGAAAATTTTCCTTGACTTAGAGGGGACTGTTGTGATACATTATAAAGGCAGTCTTGCGTAACACTAGGCTTGTGACTATTTTTAAGAGAGGTGTAAGGAATGCGTACAGCTATCACTTTGGCATGCACAGAATGCAAACAGCGTAACTACCGGACGAACAAAAACAAGAAGAACAATCCGGATCGTTTGGAACTGAAAAAATACTGCCCGTTCTGCAAAAAAGAAACATTACACAAAGAAACGAAATAATTGATTGAATAAGATTGTGCTAATCTTATTTGGATGTGAGAGGTTATATGGCACTTTCAGCTAAAAAAGCAGCACAAAAGAATAAGAACAAGAAAAAGAACCCGGGCAAATCATTTTTATCTGGCGTAAAGGTAGAAATGAAAAAAGTCATCTGGCCGACGAAGAAGGAATTGATTAATTACACGGTCATGGTCATTGTCGCCACGATCATCGTAATGGTAATCATTGGTATAGCTGACGAAGTCTTTTCACAGCTGTTCAGAGTAATCCAGCTTATTGTCGGATAGGAGGCTTGCGCTTAAATGGAAGCAGATATGAAATGGTATGTCATCCATACGTATTCCGGTTATGAAAATAAAGTAATGCAAACGCTGGAACAAAAAGTCAAATCCATGGGGTTGGAAAACGTCATTAACCGTATCCTCATTCCAATGGAAGATGAAATTGACGTCAAAGACGGTAAGAAACGCACAGTCAAACGGAAAATCTTCCCTGGCTACGTTCTCATCGAAATGGAAGTCAATGACCGTTCCTGGTACGTCGTCCGCAACACGCCGGGTGTCACCGGTTTTGTCGGCTCGGCGACCAAGCCTATCCCGCTGGAACCGAAAGAAGTCGAAAAGATTCTGAAGACTCAGGGCATAGACAGTGAACCGAAAACGCATATCTCTGTCGAAGTTGGCGAAGAAGTGCGCATTACCGAAGGTCCTTTTGAAAACTGCCTGGCTACCGTTACGGAAGTCAATGAAGAAAAAGGGACAATTAAAGGCCTTGTCAATATGTTTGGCCGAGAAACTCCAGTAGAAGTCGACTATTCTCAAATCGAGAAGGGTCTGGAATAAATACTTCTAAATGCGGCGACTTGCCGCGAGTGGGAGAATCGAATGATTCGTTTGACCACATCTTGTAATGTAAGGAGGTGTAACTCACCATGGCAAAAAAAGTAGCAAGAATGGTAAAACTCCAGTGTGAAGCTGGTAAAGCAACTCCGGCGCCTCCGATTGGCCCTGCATTAGGCCAGGCTGGTGTCAACATCATGGCTTTCGTCAAGGAATTCAACGAACGTACAGCTAAACAGGCTGGCTTCATCATCCCTGTCGAAATTACAGTCTATGAAGACCGTTCCTTCACTTTCATTACGAAAACACCGCCGGCTGCCGTTCTCTTGAAGAAAGCAGCAGGTTTGGAAAAAGCTTCGGGCGAACCGAACAAAAACAAAGTAGCTAAGTTGAGCCGCGATAAAGTCCGCGAAATCGCAACGACGAAAATGCCGGACCTCAACGCTAACGACGTTGAAGCTGCTATGAAAATGATTGAAGGCACAGCTCGCAGCATGGGTATCGATATCGTCGACTAATCGATGATTCCGCTGCCCGTGGAAGGGGTAACCCGCTAAACCACATAAGGAGGAAGAAACATGGCAAAAGTAGGCAAGAAATATGCTGAAGCTGCAAAACTGTTCGACAAACAGAAACAGTACGACGCTGCTGAAGCAATTGACATCTTGAAAAAGATGGATACTGCCAAATTCGACGAATCTGTTGAATTGGCCGTAAACCTTAACGTAGATCCGAAATACGCCGACCAGCAGGTCCGCGGCGCCTTGGTACTGCCCCATGGCACTGGTAAATCCAAGACCGTCCTCGTATTTGCTCAGGGCGATAAAGAAAAAGAAGCTTTGGCTGCCGGCGCTGACTATGTCGGTGCTGATGATCTCGTAGAAAAGATCAAAGGTGGCTGGCTCGACTTCGACGTAGCAATCGCTACTCCGAACATGATGGGTAAAGTTGGTCGTCTCGGTAAAATCCTCGGTCCTAAAGGCCTCATGCCTAACCCGAAGGTTGGTACTGTCACGATGGACGTTACAAAAGCTGTTACCGAAAGCAAAGCTGGTAAAGTTGAATACCGCACGGATAAAGCCGGCAACATTCATTCTCTTATCGGCAAAAAATCTTTCGACGCAGATAAATTGGTTGACAACCTGACTGCTTTGGTTGATACACTCATCAAAGTAAAACCGTCGGGTGCAAAAGGCCAGTACATCAAATCCATCACGGTTAGCTCCACGATGGGCCCTGGCATCCACATCAACCAGTACAGCATCAAAGGTGCTGCAAAGAAAGAAGAAAATTAATATCTCTCTTAGCTGTAGACTGAAGGTATGTATAATGGACGTATGTCCGCCATCTGAGGCTATGAAACTAGTAGATATCTGACTTTGACTAGTTCGGCCTCGTGGTTTGCCCATGAGGCCGTTTTTGATTGCTAAGACGATATAAATCCCAGTTCAAGGAGGTGTATCGAACTCATGTCCACATATGCAAATCATCCCGTTTCTCCGGCTAAAGCCGCTGTCGTTGAAGAAATGAAAGAAAAACTGCAGTCCGCTCAGGGCGCTGTTTTCGTTGGTTTCTCCGGCCTCACCGTTGCTGACGTTACGAAACTTCGCCGTAAGTTCCGTGAAGGCGGTGTCGAATACAAAGTCATCAAAAACACTTTGACTCGTATCGCTGCTGACGAACTCGGCTATAACGCATTGGATGCCATTCTTGAAGGCCCGACGGCTCTCGCTTTCTCCACAGAAGACGCTGTAGCTCCGGCTAAGATCCTCAAAGAATTCATCAAAGAAACAAAGACGGAAGCGCTGACTGTTAAAGCAGGTCTCGCTGACGGTCAGGTCATCGATGTTGCAGCTGTTGACGCTCTCGCAAGCTTGCCGAGCCGCGAAGAACTCCTCGCAAAATTGGTTGGCAGCATGCAGGCTCCTATCTCTGGCCTGGTCAACGTACTCCAGGGCAATATCCGCAACATGGTTTATGTGCTTGACGCTGTACGTGCTAAAAAAGCAGAACAGGAAACTGCTTAATTTAGCTTACATAACTAAAAAAAACTAAACTAAATTTGATACTATGGAGGTATTTCAAAATGACTAAAGAAGAAATCATGGAAGCCATTGAAAATATGACCGTTCTCGAACTTTCCGAACTCGTAAAAGCTATGGAAGACAAATTCGGCGTTTCCGCTGCTGCTCCGGTTGCAGTTGCTGCTGCTCCGGCTGCTGGCGCTGCTGCTGCTGAAGAAAAATCCGAATTCGATGTTATCCTCAAAGCTGCTGGCGACAAAAAAATCGCTGTTATCAAAGTTGTCCGTGAAGTTACGGGCCTCGGCTTGAAAGACGCTAAAGCTCTCGTTGACGGCGCTCCGAAAGCTGTTAAAGAAGGCGTTGCTAAAGCTGACGCTGAAGCTCTCAAAGCTAAACTCGAAGAAGCTGGCGCTACTGTCGAACTCAAATAATTTCATTCGTGAAATTACAAAAGCTGCTGCACAATCGTGCGGCAGCTTTTTTTTATAAATTTGAATTCAGATGCGACTGTGCCGCGTAAGCCTCCCCTAAGAGGGGCGACTATCAAAATAATTCACGGCCGGTGTAGGGGACGCCCTAATCGGCGTCCCGCGTGAATCCTGTGTATGGTCAAATTTTATGACTGATGGCACACGGTTGTAATAGAATCCAGCCTTTCAGGATGCGCAGCATCCTTTTGAGCCCGATTCCCTGTGGATGTATCGAAAGAAACGAGTATGATTTGGTCCATTGCCAATAAACTGCGCGGAACCTATCAGAGCGATAAATACAAGGAGGTCATTATTCCTATGACCATTATCCGCCGTTTTTCTGAAAATGCCGAAGCTGGCGATCATTACACGGGTCGGGACATCATCAAGCTGATGGTCAATATTCTGCTTTCCGAAGGCTGCGACGATATTTTCGACGACGGCAAGATCAAGGCCACGAATTTCGTACAGGAAAAGACGAAGGAATACAAAGTCTCAATCGCCTACTTCAACAACATCGACGACGCTTTAATCGAAGGCCTCGACCAGAACCAGGACTTCTTCACCCTGCTCCTCGACAACGAAGAACTAAAAAAAGAAGTCCTGGGCATCTTCGCAGACGAAATCTATCAGCACTTGCGGCAAGAATAGGCTTGCTCGGACTCAGATGCAGCTGTGCTGCAACAGACTCAAATTGACAATGACGCCTCGGGTAGCCCCTGCGGCGCATAGCGGGCGTCCGATTAGGGACGCCCCTACGAACGGGCTGCGCCACGTGAATTGTTAAAAATCTCATATAGGTAATATCAAATAATTCACGGCCGAAGGTCTTGTGCTGTAGGGGACGCCGTGTGGGCGTCCCGCGCGAATTCGGTGCATAGCCTGATTTTTGGAATTTTTAGCATAGTTTTTAAAAAGTATTTTGTCTATCAATTCATAGAATGATTTGTCACTCCACTGTTTTATCGGCTTATGCAAAAGCTTCAGAAAATTCGAATCCTTGGCAAGAGGTTTCCAATCCTTAATGTTTGATTACCAAATTATAGGGGATAAATTAGATTTGTTCAATAACCGGTTTACACAAACTATTTTACACTCCCTAATGAGGCAAATATCAAGTTCTGATGGAACCCCTGTTGGTGATAAGCAATGCCCTGCAAGAGATAGTTGTTATGAATATAGAGTTTGAAAAAATATGCCCAGGGCGAAAAATTTATCGTAGAAGCATAGGCACACGATTGCATCACTTTGTATGGATTGTTTTCAAAATAGTTATCTTTGGTAAAAATAATATGAGTGTCTATGTGACAGGCCCCCTGCACTAGCGGTACGGGGGCCTTGCTTTATTGTCGGAAATTTTATCTTTTCCCGCCAGAAGACTCCCACCTCTTAGGTGGGG
>UMEZ01009837.1_pt1 | contig 10521 bp, 7 predicted proteins | sample 1964841 | NCBI WGS metagenome assembly UMEZ01 (sample SAMEA4836029, study PRJEB28245) | human gut metagenome | biome: gut microbiome; material: fecal sample | place: Denmark | collected 2008 | reverse complement strand
GGCGTGCGTGTGTACCCTGTGCAGGACAGGCGCGGCAAATGCTTTGCCGCCGTGGTATTTGATTTAAGCGGCGTTGACGATATTTTTATCAACGTGGCGTTTGAATTTTTAAAAACACCGGCACGCCTAGAGCAGGACAGCGAGTTTTACCGCCGCCTTGCCCCGGGTGATGCGCTGATGGTGGTTGACGCGGAGAAAAAAATAATAGCAGCCAATTCCACTGCCCGGCATATTTTTCAGGTGGTGGGCATTACAACGCCAATCGGCCTGCGCACCAACAGCGTACAAATTAACTGGCCGCTTGTCGGCATGGTGCTTAAAACAGGCACGGCCGAAGGCAAGGAAATCCGCCTGCGCGGCATGCTTTTGGCCATGCGCGTGGTGCCTGTCGGCGGTACGGCGGAAGCAAGCTATGCCATTGTAATTTTGCGCGATATTACCGAACTGAAAAAGCGTGACGAAGAACTGCTTGTTAAAGCGGCGGTAATTAAAGAGATACACCACCGCGTAAAAAACAACCTGCAAACCATTGCCAGCCTGCTGCGCCTGCAAATGCGCCGCGCCAAAGCGGACGAAACCAAAAGCGTGCTGCGCGACTGCATCAGCCGCGTAAACAGCATTGCCGTTGTGCACGAATTTTTGGCGCAGCAGGGCAGCGGCACGGTGGATATGGCAGCGGTGGCGCAGGGAATTTACAAAGCGGTGCTCAGCGGCATGGCTGCGCCGGAACTGCGCCTTACAACCGGATTCAGTGCCGATAACGTTGTTATTCCTTCGGAAAAAGCAACCAGCATGGCACTGGTATTAAACGAAATGCTCCAAAACTGCTTTGACCATGCCTTTACAGGGCGCACGCAGGGCGCCATCAGCGTGGAGCTGAAAAAAACAGAAAGCGGCTGCCGCCTTACCGTATGTGACGACGGCAACGGCCTGCCGCCGGGCTTTAACGGCGTGCCGCAGAGCAGCTTGGGCCTGCGCATTATTAAAACCATGGCCGAAGCCGATTTACACGGAACTTTTAAAATAGAAAACAGGCCGCAGGGAGGAACCTGCGCCGAAGTAGCAATACCTTTGGGCGGATAAAAATGGAAGGGTTAAAAATTATTATTGCCGATGACGAAGCGTTAATCCGCCTGGATTTGCGCGAAATGCTGACGGAAGCGGGGCATACGGTGCTTGGCGAAGCATCTGACGGTGAAGAAGCCGTGGAGCTTTCCCGGCGCTTAAAGCCTGATTTGGTTATTATGGACGTAAAAATGCCGAAGATGGACGGCATTACGGCAGCCGGAATTATTACCGGGCAGCATATTGCGCCCGTGCTTCTTTTAACAGCTTACAGCCAGCAGGATGTGGTTGAGCGCGCCAACAGCAGCGGCGTAATGGCATATCTGGTTAAGCCGGTGCGCGAAGAACAGCTTTTTGCCACCATGCAGGTAGCCATTGCCCGCTTTAAGGAATACCAGAAGATGGACAGCGAACTTGCCGGTTTGCGCGAAAGCCTTGAAACACGCAAACTGCTTGACCGCGCCAAAGGCATATTAATGGCGGCGCACGGCTTTACGGAGGACGAAGCATACAGCAAAATGCGCCAGTACAGCATGAACCGCCGCATAACACTTAAAGAACTTGCCGAAGCCGTTATTGCCTCGGCAGAAAAGAAAAAATAAAAATTACAAAAGCTGAATAAGAGCAAAAAAACGGTACCCGTAAAAAGGTACCGTTTTTTGGTTATAAACTGTTAATCCTTATTCAAATGTTCGTCCAGCATGCCCTGGTTAACGCTGCTGAGTGCACTTAAGAGTTTTATTTTCAGGCGGGTAATGCGCAGGGCTTCTACTTCTTCCACGGTAATTTCCGCCTTGGGCAGTTTAACGGTCTGCCCTATCTGCGGCTGCGTGTTAAGCTGCGTGTAAACCCAGCCGCCAATGGTATCGCACTGGCTGTCATCAAGTTCAAGCCCGAACAGGTCGTTAACGTCCTCCAAAAGCATTTTGCCGTCAACGGAATAGCTTTTATCGGTTTCTTCTTCCACTTCGGGGCGTTCCTCGTCAAATTCGTCCTGTATTTCACCGACGATTTCTTCAAGAATGTCCTCAATAGTTACCATACCGGCGGTGCCGCCGTATTCGTCAATCAAAATGGCAAGCTGTTTGCGTTCCTTCTGCAAAAGGCGCAGCAGGTTGCTGATAGGCATGGAAACAGGTACCTCCAGCACATCGCGGGCCAGTGTGCTTAAGTCGGGCTTTTGGCCGTCATTAAGGGCGCGCAGCAAGTCTTTAATGTGCAGAAAGCCGATGATATGGTCTTTATCCTCGTTGCAGATGGGGTAACGCGTCATGCGTTCCGTCAGCGCGGTTTTGATGTTTTCATCGAAGCTGTCTTCAAGGTACAGGCAGATCATGTCGGTGCGGGGCACCATAATTTCGCCGGCACTGCGTTCGGAAAAGTCAAAAACATTATCGAGATAGGTAAGCTCGCTTTTGTCGATATAGCCGTATTTATAGCTTTCTTCCATCAAAATGCGGATTTCTTCTTCGTTGTGCGCTTCTTCCGCTTCGCTGGCGGCGCTGATGCCCATGCGGCGCAAGGTCCAGTTGGCAACGTGGTTTAAAAACCATACGGCCGGGTACATCAGCTTGTCGAACATAATCAGCGGGCGCGCTACGAATAAAACAATGGTTTCCGTTTTTTGTATGGAAAGCGATTTCGGCACCAGCTCGCCAAGTACAATGTGCAGGGCGGTAATTACGGAAAAGCCCACCACAAAGGCAAGGGTGTGTTCAAGCTGCGGCGGCAGTTTAAGCAGGGCAAATACCGGCGCCAGCATTTTGGCGACGGCAGGTTCGCCAATCCAGCCAAGACCGAGCGAGGCAAGGGTAATGCCAAGCTGCGTTACGGAAAGGTAGGCGTCAAGGTGTTCCGTTACCTGTCGTGCGTAAACCGCGCTTTTGCTGCCTTCTTTAATTAGAGTGTCAAGCCTTGAAGGGCGCACTTTAACGATAGAAAATTCTGATGCCACGAAAAAGCCGTTAAGCGCTACCAGAAATAAAATTACAATAATGTTTAAAATTATCACGAAATAATCCAAATAATGTGTTTCCGCTTGGGAAACAGTCACCTCCGCTCTAATAGCAATATTTTTTTAATTGTATCATATATTCGGGCGCGTTCAAAAGGTTAAATCGGCATAAATTGGCGTTTGTGGGGTAATTTTGGGCTTTGGTTTGCCAATGCTTCCGCACTGACCACTGTAAAGGGGCGTAACTTGTTTTTTAGCCGTTTTTCGCGGTATTAAAGGCAAAAAATACCCGGCAGGCGTTAAAACGTGCCGGGTATTTGTAAATTTTGGGTAAATTGCAAAGGCTATTTAATGTAATAAACGCGGTTTTCCTTGCGCGGTGCAGCCTGCGGTTTGGGGCAATCGGCATAGCCTAAAATGCAGTGGCCTATGCCTTCGTAATCGCCTTCAATGCCGAGCTGTTTTAAAATTTCCCTGCCTTCGGGCAGTTCAAATTCTTCTTTGGCGCGGTGAATCCAGCAGCTGGCAACGCCGAGCGCGTGGGCGGCAAGCATTAAATTGCCCATTACAAGGCTGCCGTCATAAACGTAAGTGGGATATTTTTTATCGGCCAGCACAATAACAACAACCGGCGCGCCGTAAAACGGGTCAATATCGGGTTTGCCAAAAATTTTGGCATTTAATTTGCTTAATTTATCGCGCATTTCTTTATTGGTAACGGCAATCATAATGGGGTTTTGCGTGCCGTGCCCGCTGGCGGCGTAGGTGCCTGCTTTTAAAATTTCGTCCAGCACTTCCTGCGGCAGCATATCGGGTTTATATTTGCGGCAGCTTCTTCTGGTTAAAAGGTTGTTCATTGCTTCGTTCATATTTAAAACCTCCTTTGGGGGCGTGTGCCCTTACAAATTTAATATAGCACCGCGGCGGCGCTTCGTCAAATATCCGCAGGGGCGGATGTGCCTGCCAAATTAAAATGTTTTATGCAAAAAATGCGTTAAGATATGGTATAATTAATAGATGTAAATTTTTATAAAGGACGGTAATTATGCGTTTAAGAAAAAAGCCATGGATTGAAACTGCAATGGAAGAAGTAAAGGATAAATATGTGCTGATGCACAATCTGGAGGATTATAAAGGGCACTGGCAGGAGCGTTTCCCCGGAAAGCGCCTGTGCCTTGAGATTGGCTGCGGCAAGGGGCGCTTTTTAACCGGCATGGCGGAACTGCACCCGGAAAAGGCTTTTATAGGCGTGGAAACGCAGCACGATATTTCGTATTACCCGGGCAAGTACATTATGGATAACAAACTGGAAAACGCCGTTGTTATCTGCGCTAATGCAGAGCAGCTGGAGGACTGGTTTGAGCCGGGCGAAATAAAGGAACTGTATTTGAATTTCAGCGACCCGTGGCCGAAGGCGCGCCATGCCAAACGCCGCCTTACGCACAGGAACTTTCTGGCAAAATACCAGAGGCTTTTGGGCAGCGGCGGGCACCTGCGCTTTAAAACGGATAACAGGGCTCTGTTTGATTTTTCGGTAGAGGAGTTTAAGGAGTTTGGGCTGGAAATTATTGCCCTGAGCTACGATTTGCACCATTCGGAGTACGAGAATGAAGTGCAGACGGAGTATGAGCAGAAGTTCAGCGCTTTGGGCACGCCCATTAATTTTTGTGAAGTTGTGTTTAAGTAGAGGCATTTATGCAGAAACACTTTTTTATCTGGGACAATCCACGTGACGCAGTAATATGGATTACGCTGATGCTTTTGGCGATAGGCTGCATTAATGTTTTCAGCGCCAGTTTTGTTGAAGCGACGGATATGTTCGGCGACGGCTATTTTTATTTAAAACGCTATGTTATATTTAGTATATTAGGTTTTATGGTAATGCTTGGTATTAGTAAAGTAGATTACCATATTTGGTTACAACCGCATTTTTTAGGATTCGTTTATATATTAGTTTTGGCATTATTAGTTGCAGTTGAATTTATAGGTGTTACTACTAAAGGTGCTCAACGTTGGTTATACATCGGGCCGATTAGTTTACAGCCATCAGAACTTGCAAAACTTGCCATGATCATGGTATGTGCAGGGGAGCTTGGCAGAAGGATGAAGAAACATATACCGGCTACAATATATAATTATCCTGGAATCAGATCTATTTCATTAGCAATACCTTTTGCCGGACTTGTATATATTCAACCTGATATGGGGACAGCTGCAATAATTATGGCGTTACCTGTATTTATGTATATTATTGCCGGGATGTCTATGCTAACCTTTTTCGGTATTGCTATAACTGCTGTTATGGGAGTAGTGGTAATGATATTTGATGAACCGTACCGTATTAACAGAATTGTGGCATGGTTTGACCCGTGGCGTGACCCTACTGACACAGGATATCAAATTGTACAATCTATAATTTCTATTGGTAGCGGTGGGATACATGGTTTGCCGTGGGGACAAGGTACTGGTAAATTCTTTTATTTGCCGGAATCGCATACCGACTTTGCCTTTGCTATTTACTGTCAGGAATGGGGCTTTATAGGTGCATTGTTTTTAATACTTTTATTTATAATATTGGGTATGGTTCTAATAAGAGTTGCTAATGTTTGTCATGACGAAGAAGGGTTTATGCTGGTATCCGGTGTGAGTTTGCTGGTTGTAGGGCAAGCCTTCGCCAATATGCTGATGGTTTGCGGTGTGCTTCCTGTTATCGGTGTGCCGCTTTCGTTCATAAGTTACGGCGGCACGTCTATGGTGGTATCGCTTACGGCGTTAGGATTAGTACTTTCCGTATATAATAACGAAGTTAAACGAGAAAAACGAGAGGAAATGCTGCGTGAAGCCGGAATGCCGCCTATTATGCCAACCTCTGATTTAAGGCGCAGGGGGTGGCGTAAATGAGAAAAACTTTTTATCTTCGTGATGGGGAAAAAAGATTTTGGCGTCTGTGTAAGTTTATTTTTCTTGGTGTTTTGATTGTAGTAGGACGACTTGTTTGGATTCAATTAGTACATGGAAGTGATATGGCAGAACTTTCTATAAGCCAAACTATGGGTATAAATATAGTAAGTTCTCCGCGAGGGGCTATTGTTGACCGTGATGGTGAAGAACTTGCTGTTAGTATTATGTCAAAATCTTTGTATGCTGACCCAGTTGCAATGGAGGACCATCCGGAGAGTGATGCTGCCAAAACCGGGCGCAACGTTAAGCGCCTGGCGGCAGATTTACTGGCTGCACCGCTTGGCATTAGTGCTGACAGTCTTTACAGTGATTTTACTATTGAAGGTGCACGATTTGTATGGATTAAACGTACTTTATCACCTGAAATAGCTGAAGAGGTACAGCGTATTATCAAGGAAAATAATTTGCCGGGTTTGCATTTTTTAGAAGAAAGTAAGCGTTATTATACTAAAGGCACAATGGCAGCACAAGTTTTAGGGTTTGTTGGTACTGATGATGTTGGATTATCGGGTATCGAATTGGCAATGGATTCCATAATTAAAGCGCGCAGTAAAGAAATGCAAGAGACTACTGATGCGGTAGGTAATCCTATAGGCGAATCTAGTATGGAAGACATGCGCCCGCAGAATATGCCGACGGTGTACCTTACTATCGACAGCAAAATTCAGTTTGTGCTGGAAGATGCGCTCGACCGCGCCATGAAGGAAACCAAATCGCGCGCGGCGGCAGCCATTTTGATGGACCCGCATACCGGCGCGGTACTTGGTATGGCTTCGCGCCCGACCTTTGACCCTAACGATTTTGGCGAATACCCAGTTTCCACCTGGACGAACAGGGCAATTTCCATTATTTACGAGCCGGGCTCTGTTTTTAAACCGATTGTAGGCTGCATGGGGCTGAGTGAAAACATCATTACGCCGCAGACTGTGTTTGAGGACAAGGGCAGCATTAAGATTGCCGACCGCGTTATCCGCAACTGGGACGGCGAAGGGCGCGGGCAGGTGCCCTTTGAGGATATTATTAAATACTCCATCAACACCGGCATGGTGCAGCTGGGCATGCAGCTCGGCGCAAACCAGATGATTGATTACAGCAAAAAGTTCGGCTTTGGCCAGCCGACTGGCATTGAACTGCCGGGTGAGGAAAGCGGCATTTTGTACAGGCCGGAAGATATGTACGAGCCTGATATTGCCACCATGGCTATCGGGCAGGGCATTGCCGTAACGCCGCTGCAAATGCTGCGCGCTATCTGCGCCATTGCCAACGGCGGCGAACTTCTGGAGCCTTACATTATTGATAAAATTGTAATGCCCGATGGGCGCGTGCTGCGCCAGGGGCAGAAGAAGGTTGTGCGCCGCGTTATTACCGAAGATGTTGCCGGGCAGATGCGCAGGATGATGGAAAAAGTAGTCAGCGAAGGCGGCGGCAAACCGGCGCATATTGCAGGCTATCAGATTGCTGGTAAAACCGGCACGGCAGAAAAACTTGCCGAGCAGGGCGGCTATGCCCCGGGCGAATACATAGCGTCTTTTGTAGGCTTTGTACCGGCAGCCAATCCGCAGTATGCGATGCTGGTAATGCTTGACACGCCGCAGGGCGCGTTTTACGGTTCGCAGGTATCTGCGCCAGTATTTAAAGATACTTTGCAGCAGATACTTGTTGCCAAAGGCATTCAGCCGAGCACGCATGAAGGGCTGCCTTCGTTTGAGGAAGACGCCAAAGACAGGGCCAAAGCCGTTAAAGTGCCGGTAATGGAATTTTTGCCGGACAACAAAGTAAAGATACCGGACTTTACCGGGCTTGACATGCGCCAGACGGCGGAACTTGTGCAGCGCGGGCATCTGGTGCTGGTGCCTTACGGCAGCGGCAGGGCGAAAAAACAGTCGCTGCCGCCGGGGACTGTTGCCGCGGAAGGCACAAAACTGGAAATATGGTTCGAATAATTTATCTCTCCCGGAAGGAAAAAGGAACTCCGGCAGAGAATAAAACAAAGATATAGTTATTTAAGTGCAGAAAAGGGAGGTACCAAGATGTTATCGGATATTGAAATTGCTCAAAAGGCGCATATGCTGCCCATTACTGAGGTTGCCGCAAAACTCGGCATCGGTGAGGAAGATATTGAGTTATACGGCCGCTACAAGGCAAAACTTTCCATGGATTTAATTAAAAGAGTGCAGGATAAGCCTGACGGAAAACTTATTCTGGTTACGGCCATTACCCCGACCCCTGCCGGTGAAGGCAAATCCACCACTACGGTAGGGCTGGCACAGGGGCTTGCCAAAATCGGTCAGAAAGTTATCGTTGCCCTGCGCGAACCTTCGCTCGGCCCCTGCATGGGCATTAAGGGCGGCGCAGCAGGCGGCGGCTATTCTCAGGTTGTGCCTATGGAGGACATTAACCTGCATTTTACCGGCGATTTCCATGCCATAACATCTGCCCATATGCTTCTGGCAGCCATGCTTGACAACCATATTCAGCAGGGCAATGCGCTTAACATCGACCCGCGCCGCATTGTGTGGAAACGCGTTGTCGATATGAATGACCGCGAGCTGCGCAACATAGTTGTCGGCCTCGGCGGCAAGGCGCACGGCGTACCGCGCCAGGACGGCTTTGATATTACCGTAGCTTCGGAAGTTATGGCTATTTTGTGCCTGGCAACCGGCCTGCACGATTTAAAAGAACGCCTGAGTAAAATTATTGTTGCTTACGATTACAGCGGCAGCCCCATTACCGCCGGAATGCTTAAAGCACAGGGCGCAATGGCAGCACTGTTAAAAGACGCTGTAAAACCGAACCTTGTGCAGACTCTGGAAAATGTGCCTGCCATTATTCACGGCGGCCCGTTTGCCAATATTGCCCACGGCTGCAACAGCGTAATGGCAACCAAAACGGCGCTCAAACTTGCCGATTACACCATTACGGAAGCAGGCTTCGGTGCAGATTTGGGCGCGGAAAAATTCTTTGACATTAAATGCCGTTATGCCGGGTTAAAACCGGATGCAGTTGTGCTGGTTGCAACCGTACGCGCGCTTAAAATGCACGGCGGCGTGCCGAAAACAGACCTTGCAACACCTGATGTGGAAGCTGTAAAACGCGGCATTGTCAACCTCGAAAAGCATATCGAAAACATTAAGCAGTACGGTTTGCCTCTGGTTGTTGCCATTAATGCCTTTGCACAGGATACCCCGGAAGAACTGGAAGCCATCCGCAGCCACTGCGCCGCACACGGCGTAAACGTTGCGCTTTCGGAAGTATTTGCCAAAGGCGGCGAAGGCGGCATTGAACTGGCAAAAGAAGTTGTGGCGCTGGCAACAAGCGGCAAAGCCGATTTTAAACTTCTGTACGGCGAAGAACTGAGCCTAAAAGAAAAAATTGAAACCATTGCCAAAAAGATTTACGGTGCAGTGGGCGTAAACTACACCAAAGAAGCAAACAATGCTTTGAAGGACTTTGAAAAAATGGGCTATGGGCATTTGCCTGTCTGCATGGCTAAAACCCAGTATTCCTTCTCGGATGACCCGGCACTTCTGGGCCGCCCGGAAGGTTTTGAAATTACCATTAAAAACTGCCGTATCGCAGCCGGTGCAGGCTTTGTGGTAGTATTAACCGGCGATATTATGACCATGCCGGGCCTGCCGAAAGTTCCTGCCGCCGAAAAAATTGACGTAAGCGACGACGGCGTAATAAGCGGACTGTTTTAAGGAGAACTGTTATGGAAACTTTGATTATGAGGGGAAAACCCGTTGCCGATGCTTACCGCGAAACCATTATGCAGCGTGTGGCCAATGCGCTTGGCAAAGGGCGTAAAGTAACGCTGGCAATTATTGTTGTTGGCGATGACCCGGCTTCGCACGTTTACAAAGACCGTTTAATGAAACTTGCTGAAAGCATGGGCATTTATGTTAAAGAACTTTTATATCCTGCCGATACCAAACAGGAAGATTTACTGCGCGACATTGCCCGCATGAACCACAACCGTTACGTTACCGGCGTACTGCCGATGATGCCGATGCCCAAACCGCTGGACAGCGATACAATCGGCGCGGCAGTTACCGCCAGCAAGGACGTGGACTGCCTGAACGTGAAAAACGTGGGCGATATGTACCTTGGCTATGGCAAAATGTCACCCTGTACGCCGCGTGCCTGCATGGCAACTTTGGAACATTACGGCATTGAACTGGAAGGCAAACATGCCGTTGTAATCGGCCGCAGCAATGTTGTAGGCAAACCGGTTGCCAATTTGCTTTTAAACAAAAATGCCACCGTTACCATTTGCCACAGCAAAACCAAAAATATTGCCGAAATTACCCGCCAGGCGGATATTATCGTTGCGGCAGTAGGCAAGCCCTGCTTTGTAACGCCCGATATGATTAAAGAAGGCGCGGTTGTTGTAGACGTTGGCATTAACGCCGTTGACGGCAAACTGGTTGGCGATGTTGACCCTGCCGTTGTAGGTAAAGCCTCGGCTTACACTCCGGTGCCGGGCGGTATTGGCGTTGTAAGCAACATGATGGTAATGGATTTGCTTACACGCAATCAGT
>UMEZ01063880.1_pt1 | contig 10531 bp, 8 predicted proteins | sample 1964841 | NCBI WGS metagenome assembly UMEZ01 (sample SAMEA4836029, study PRJEB28245) | human gut metagenome | biome: gut microbiome; material: fecal sample | place: Denmark | collected 2008 | reverse complement strand
AAACAGTTGATGGCGGGCGGCGGCGTTGCCCTTATCGGCCTTACCCTTGTCCCGCTGCTCTCCGGCCTGTTTGGATAATGCCACAAACTAACACTACCCGCCGCGCTCTCCCGCTTCACGCGGGAGGGCGCGGGAAAGGAGGGATTAGCTTTTGATATGGCAGATGATTGAAGATTGGTTTCGCGGCATTTTGACAGACGGAATACTCTCTAATCTCTCCGGGCTGTTCGACAGCGTAAATACAGAGGTTGGAGAAATCGCAACGCAAGTCGGCACAACCCCCGCCGGGTGGAACGCGGGCATATTCAATATGATACGCAGCCTATCGGAAAACGTCATTGTGCCGATTGCGGGCGTTATCATTACCTTTGTCATGTGCTACGAACTAATCCAGCTTGTAATTGAGAAAAACAATCTGCACGATCTCGACACTTGGATTTTCTTCAAGTGGATTTTCAAAACCTTTGTTGCGGTGCTGCTGGTAACAAATACTTGGAACATCGTCATGGGCGTATTTGACATTACACGGAGCGTCGTCAACGACAGCGCGGCCGTTATCATATCCGACACAAGCATAGATATTGCAACCGTTATCACCGATATAGAAGCAAAGCTGGACGCTATGAGCGTCGGCGGGCTTTTGGGGCTATGGTTTCAATCACTCTTTGTGGGGCTTACCATGAAAGCGTTGTCTATCTGTATCATGCTGGTGGTGTACGGGCGCATGATTGAAATATACCTTGTAACGAGTATCGCCCCTATCCCCGTTGCGACAATGGTAAATCGTGAATGGGGCGGCATGGGACAGAACTACTTAAAATCCTTGCTTGCCCTCGGTTTTCAGGCTTTTCTAATTCTTGTGTGCGTCGGTATTTATGCGGTTTTGATACAGACAATCGCAGCAACCGATGACATATCCGGCGCGATCTGGTCTTGCATGGGCTATACCGTCCTCTTGTGTTTTACGCTTTTCAAAACGGGAAGCCTTGCAAAATCCGTATTCAGCGCGCATTAAGGGGGTGCAGATGAAGAAATACAAAATCATTTACGCCGATCCCCCTTGGAGATACGCGAGAAGCAAGGTACAGGGCGCAGCGGAAAAGCACTATCCCACTATGAGTATTGAGGAACTTTGCGCTTTACCCGTCAAAGAAATTGCGGATAAGGACTGTATTTTATTCCTATGGGCGACGTTCCCGCAGCTTAAAGAAGCGTTGCAGTTAATCAAGGCTTGGGGATTTACCTATAAATCCGTTGCCTTTGTATGGTTAAAGCAAAATCGGAAATCGCCCACTTGGTTTTATGGCTTGGGCTTTTGGACGCGAGGAAATGCGGAAATCTGCTTGCTTGCTACCAAAGGACACCCGAAGCGACAATCAAACAAGGTACATCAATTTATTATTTCCCCTGTTGAGCAGCACAGCAAAAAGCCGGATATAACGCGGGAAAAGATACTTGCCCTTATGGGCGACCTACCGCGTATTGAACTGTTTGCAAGGCAGCATACCCCTGGTTGGGACGTATGGGGAAATGAAATCAAAAGCGACATACGGTTTGCCGGAAAGGAGGTTTGAAATGGCGTATGTAACCGTCCCAAAGGATTTAACCAAAATCAAGAGCAAGGTAATGTTCAACCTTACCAAAAGACAATTACTCTGTTTCGGCGCGGCGGTGGCTATCGGGCTACCGCTATTCTTTTTGACAAAGGACAGCGCGGGAACGACAACGGCGGCTTTGTGCATGGTGCTTGCCATGCTGCCCATGTTCCTACTCGCTATGTACGAGAAGAACGGGCAACCGCTGGAAGTGATTATACGGCAATTTGTGGAAGTGAAGTTTCTTCGCCCCAAAGAGCGACCTTATCAGACCAACAATTTTTATACCGCCCTTGCGCGGCAGGAGCGATTAGATAAGGAGGTACGGGCGATTGTCAAAGGAAAAGGGAAAGACCCAAAACAAAAAGCGTAAACTTACGCGGCAGGAAAAGAAACAGATCGACGCGCTTATCCGGCAGTCAAAGGGCGACGGGAAGCCCCATACGGCGCAGGACAGCATACCGTTTGAACGAATGTATAAGGACGGGATTTGCCGCCTTGCAAACGGGCGGTATTCCAAGTGCATTGAGTTTGAAGATATTAACTATCAGCTTGCGCAGCCGGACGACAAGACCGCCATTTTTGAAGCCCTTTGCGATATGTATAACTCTTTTGACGCTTCTATCAGTGTGCAGCTTTCCTTAATCAGCCGCCATGCGAACAAGGAGGATTTCAAGAGCAGTATCACGATTGCCCCACAGAATGACGACTTTGACAGTATCAGAGCCGAATACACCGAAATGCTGCAAACACAGCTTGAACGCGGCAACAACGGGCTTATCAAGACAAAGTTTCTCACCTTTACCATTGAAGCAAAAGATATTAAATCGGCGCGGGCGCGGCTTGCCCGTATCGAAACGGACACCCTCAACCATTTTAAGGTGATCGGCGCGGCGGCGCGGGTATTGGACGGGAAGCAGCGGCTTGAAGTGCTGCATGGGCTTTTCCACCCGGACGGGGAACGCTTCAACTTTGCGTGGGAATGGCTACCCGTAAGCGGCCTTTCCGTCAAAGACTTTATTGCCCCGTCCTCTTTCCGTTTTGGCGACGGGCGAATGTTTCAAATGGGCGGGAAGTTTGGCGCGGTTTCCTTTTTGCAGATTGCCGCGCCGGAACTTTCAGACCGTATGCTTGCCGACTTCATGGAAGCGGAAAACGGGATTGTCGTCAATCTGCACATTCAGAGTATCGACCACAACGAAGCGATCAAGACGATCAAGCGGAAAATCACCGACCTTGACCGTATGAAAATCGAGGAACAGAAAAAGGCAATCCGCAGCGGCTACGATATGGATATAATTCCGTCCGACCTTGCCACCTACGGCGGCGAAGCGAAAAACCTTTTGCGGGATTTGCAGAGCCGGAACGAGCGAATGTTTTTGCTTACGCTGTTAGTTTTGAATGTGGCAGACACAAAGCAGAAATTGGACAACGACGTATTTCAGGCCGCAAGTATCGCACAGAAATACAACTGTATGCTCACCCGCCTTGACTACCGGCAGGAACAGGGGCTTATGTCCTCTATCCCATTGGGCGAAAACCTAATCCAAATCCAGCGGGGCTTGACGACTTCCAGCACCGCCATTTTCGTCCCCTTTACGGTACAAGAGCTGTTCCAAAGCGGCGAAGCGTTGTATTACGGCTTAAACGCATTATCGAATAACATGATTTTGTGCGACAGGAAAAGGCTGAAGAACCCTAACGGCTTGATACTCGGCACACCCGGCAGCGGCAAGAGTTTTTCGGCAAAGCGCGAGATCACCAACGCTTTTCTCATTACCGCAGACGATATTATCATTTGCGACCCGGAAGCGGAATATTACCCCCTTGTGGAACGGCTGAAAGGGCAGGTTATCAAGGTTTCGCAGAACAGCACGCAGTACATTAACCCGATGGATATAAACCTCAATTACAGCGAGGGCGACACGCCCATAGCCTTAAAGAGCGATTTTATCCTTTCCTTTTGCGAGTTGATTATGGGCGGCAAAAACGGGCTGGAAGCGGTTGAAAAGACTTTGATTGACCGCGCCGTTATCAGCGTGTACCGCAGCTACCTTGCAGACCCGAAGCCGGAGAATATGCCGATTTTGGGCGACCTCTACAATGAAATCAAGAAGCAGCCGGAAAAGGAAGCGCAGCGTATCGCGTCGGCATTGGAACTCTATGTAAATGGCAGTTTGAACGTGTTTAACCACCAAACAAACGTTGACATTCACAACCGCCTTGTCTGCTTTGATATTAAAGAACTCGGCACCCAGCTACGAAAACTCGGTATGCTCATTGTCCAAGATCAAGTTTGGAACAGAGTTACCATAAACCGCAGCGAAGGCAAGGCGACGCGGTACTATATCGACGAGTTTCATTTGCTGCTCAAAGAGGAACAGACCGCAGCGTACAGCGTTGAGATTTGGAAGCGTTTTAGAAAATGGGGCGGTATTCCGACAGGTATCACCCAAAACGTGAAAGATTTGTTATCGTCCCGCGAGGTGGAGAACATTTTTGAAAACAGCGATTTTGTGTATATGCTCAACCAAGCCCAGGGCGACAGGGAAATCCTTGCAAAGCAGCTTAACATTTCGCAGCAGCAAATGACCTATGTAACCCATTCCGACGCGGGCGAGGGGCTTATCTTCTATGGCAACGTGATTTTGCCCTTTATTGACCGTTTCCCGCAAGATACGGAACTCTATCGTGTAATGACGACCAAACCCGGCGAGGTGTCGGCATGAGGATAGAAATGGACAAAATCTATTGCGGCGACAGCTTGCAGGTGCTTCAAACCTTGCCGGAAAATGCAGTTGATTGTTGCGTAACGTCCCCACCCTACTATGCCTTGCGGGACTACGGCGCAGACGGGCAGATCGGACGGGAAGCAACGCCGGAGGAATATGTTTCCCGTATTACGGCGGTATTCCATGAGGTAAAGCGGGTGCTTACGCCGGAGGGTACTTGTTGGCTGAATATCGCGGACACTTATTGCGGCACAGGCAGCAAAGCCGACCACCAAGACCCCAAATACCCCAAAGGCAGGAACGGGCAGCAAGTGGCGTTTAACCACCGCGCCCCCGGCTGCAAGCCCAAAGATTTAATTGGTATTCCGTGGCTTGTAGCCCTCGCCTTGCGGGGCGACGGTTGGTATTTGCGCAGTTCTATCATTTGGCACAAAACAAACCCCATGCCGGAAAGCACGCGGGACAGGCCGACCCGCTGCTATGAATATGTGTTTCTGCTTACCAAGTCAAAGAAGTATTATTACGATTGGCAAGCAGTAGCCGAGCCGATAGCCCCCACAACGGCGGGGCGGCTGAAAAGCGGAGTTAGCAAAGGAAATAAGTATAACGTTACTGTTCCGGGGCAAAACCAACCGCAGAAAATCAACCGCCCCCGCGAAAAGGGCGCATACGCCGACGAGTTGATTTCTCCCGTCCGCAGCCGCCGCAACGTTTGGCAGATTAACAATGTCGGCTATCATGGCGGGCATTTCGCAGCGTTCCCGCCGAAACTTGCGGAAACGTGCATTTTGGCGGGCTGTCCCATCGGCGGGATTGTCCTTGACCCCTTTTTCGGCAGCGGCACGACGGGCATGGTAGCAAAACGGCTTAACCGCCGCTATATCGGCATTGAGTTAAACCCCGACTATTGCGAACTTGCAAAACAGCGGATTGGAGGTGATGAAGATTGAGCAAGGAACTGAAAGCCCCCGACAAGGTAACGCAAAAAATGACCCGCGACGGTGCGGTTGCGGAAAACCTCACGACGGGCGAAACGTCCAGTATCAGCGAAAGGCCGCAGGAAGAAAACTATTCAGCCCCCGCAGGGGTGGCAGCGGAAAAGGTTGTGCAGCATATCGGCGCAGAGATTGAGCGACACGCAGCAAAAGGCGCGGAGAAAAAAGCCCTTGACGCGACGCAGCCTAAAACCCATTCTTCCCGCTTGCAGTTTTCCGAAGCGGAACGGGCAACGCCGGAACTTCAAAAAGCGATCAAGAAATCGGATAAGGCGGCAGACTGTTTAGACGCAGCGCGGGCGGCTATCCCCAAGCAGACCAAAATCAAGAAAGAGCGCGTTTTTGACGAAGCGAAAGGCAAGGCAAAGACGCGCCTTTCCTTTGAAAAGACGGATAAGCCCCCAAACGGCAAGTTGCGGCATAACCCCTTATCCCGTCCGGCACAGGAGTTAAACAGTACCGTACATGGGAAAATCTACGAGGTAGAGAAAGAAAACGTCGGTGTGGAAAGCGGGCACCGGGTAGAACTTGCCGGAGAGAAAGCGGGCGGCATGGCGGCGCGGGCAGTTAAGGGCGGCATACGCCGCCATAAGCTGAAACCCTACCGGGCAGCGGCGGCAGCGGAAAAACAAGCGGTAAAGGCAAACGCAGATTTTCTCTATCAAAAGGCGTTGCACGATAACCCCGCGCTTGCGCACTCCAACCCCATTTCCCGTTTTTGGCAGAAGCAGCGCATTAAAAAGCAGTATGCAAAAACGCTGAAAGCGGGCGGCAAAGCGAAAAAAACCGCTGAAGCCACCGCAAAGGCGGCGAAGAAAACCGCGCAGGAAACCAAACGGGCGACGTTCTTTGTTGTCCGGCATTGGAAAGGCTGCTTGATTGTGGGCGGGATTGCCTTTATCGTGCTGCTGCTTTTCGGCGGGCTGTCCTCTTGCTCCCTCTTTGGCGGCAACAGCGGCAGCGGCTTGATTGCGTCGTCCTATCTCTCCGAGGACGCGGATATAACGGGCGCGGAAAGCGCGTATGCCGCTATGGAAGCCGAGTTACAAGATATGCTGGACAATATCGAAAGCGAATACCCCGGCTATGACGAATACCGGGTAAACGCGGACGAGATCGAGCATGACCCCTATGTGCTAATTTCTATCCTTTCCGCGTGGCATGAGGGCGTGTTTACACTCGATGAAGTGCAAAGCACCCTTGAAATGCTCTTTGAGAAACAGTATATCTTGACGGTCGAGGAAGAAGTACAGGTACGCTACCGCACCGAAACAAGGACGGACAGCGAGGGCAACCCCTATACGGTTGAAGTCCCCTATAACTATTACATTCTTCATGTGGATTTGGAAAACTTCAACCTCTCCCATGTCCCCGTTTACATCATGGGCGAAGAACAGCTATCCATGTACGCTATGTATATGTCGTCGCTGGGAAACAGACCCGACCTTTTCCCGCAATCCGGCTATGTGTCTAAATACTATGAAAACCCGCCCGCCGATTATGAAGTACCCGCCGCGCTGCTGGGTTCCGATGAAAAGTTTGCGCGGCTCATGGAGGAAGCAGATAAATACGTCGGTTTTCCCTATGTGTGGGGCGGCAGCACCCCGGAAACCTCTTTTGATTGCAGCGGCTTTGTGAGTTATGTGTTGACGAACAGCGGCCTATACAATACGGGCAGACTTGGGGCGCAAGGGCTTTACAACATCTCAACCCCTGTTTCTAACCCGCAGCCGGGGGATTTGGTGTTCTTTACGGGTACATACGACACCCCCGGCGTTTCCCATGTGGGGATTTATGTGGGCGAGGACGGGGACGGAAGCCCCGTCATGCTGCATTGTGGCGACCCTATCCAGTATTCAAAGCTGGACACCAGCTATTGGCAATCCCACTTTTACGCCTACGGGCGGTTAAATTACAATTAAAAGGAGTTGAAAAATGAATATTGTATCTTTTGGCGGCGGCACGAATAGTGCCGCCTTACTTATTGGCCTATACAAGCACAAAATCCCGATTGACCTTATCACCTTTGCCGATACGGGCGCGGAACACCCGCATACCTATCAATTTATCGAGATAATCAATCAATGGCTTGCGGAACACGGTATGCCGCAGATTACCGTTGTGCAGTATGTTGACCGCTACGGCAACCGCCTATCTCTTGAAACCGAGTGCTTGCGCTCTCATACGCTCCCGTCGATTGCCTACGGGCATAAGCGTTGTTCGCAGAAACACAAAATCGCACCGCAGGAAAAGTTTTGCAACCACTATGCGCCTTGCCGCGAAGTATGGCAGCGCGGCGAGAAAGTCAACCGCTATATCGGCTATGACGCGGGAGAAGTGAAACGGTATGAACATTCCCGCAAGTACAACGAAGCCGACAAAAAATATCATAACCGCTACCCCCTCATTGAAGAATGGGGCTGGAACAGGGACGATTGTATCCGGGAAATCAAAGCGGCAGGATTGCCGCAGCCGGGTAAATCGTCCTGTTTCTTTTGTCCGAGCATGAAGAAACAAGAGATTTTATATCTCAAAGAACACTATCCCGATCTATTTAACCGGGCGGCGACTTTGGAAGAAAACGCTATGCCCTATCTTAAAACCGTTAAGGGATTGGGGCGCAGCTATTCATGGAAAGAACAGTTTGGAAAGGAGTAAATGACTATGGCGAACACGAAACTTGACCGTATCGAAAGGGATATTGAGAAAACGAGGGCAAAAATCCTTGAACAGCAAAAGAAGCTGAAAGACCTTGAAGCGCAGAAAGTCGAGGAAGAAAACGCGCAGATCGTGCAAATGGTAAAGGCGGTACACCTTGACGGGACGCAGCTTGCCGCGTTCCTCTCCGCTTACGCCAGCGGCGAAATCACCTTGCCGCAGCCGGAAGCCACTTACCCCGCCGAACAGGAGGACAACGACAATGAAGAATAAAAAGATAATCCGAAAGTTTACCGTATTGCTTGCCGCACTGGTTATCATGTGCGGCTTTTCTGTTACCGCTTATGCGGGCGGTGGCGATGAAAGCGACGACACGCCTACCCCCGTAACCGAGGAAACCCCCGCGCCGGAAACCGAGCCGGAAGAAACGACGGGCGGCTATGAGCCGCAGCCCCTTACCCCGGACGGGAATATGTCCCTTGTGGACGATATAACGGGTGAAGCGTCCGGCGACAAGCAGTTTATCACCGTCGTTACCAAAAGTGGCAACTATTTTTACATCATCATTGACCGCGCCGAGGACGGGGAAAATACCGTCCATTTCCTTAACCAAGTGGACGAAGCGGATTTAACCGCCCTTATGGAGGACGGGCAGACCGAAGCCCCCGTTTGTAGCTGCACCGATAAATGCGTTGCCGGAAGCGTCAACACCGCTTGCCCGGTTTGCAGCGTCAACATGAGCGAGTGCGCGGGTGTGGAAGCCGAGCCGGAGCCGGAAGAAACCGAGCAGCCGCCGGAAGAAGAAAAAGGCGGCGGCATGGGTATTCTGCTTGTCGTGCTGCTTGTTGCCGCAGCGGGCGGCGGCGCGTTCTACTACTTTAAGATTTTGAAGCCCAAAAAGGACGCGGCGAAAGGCAGCAGCAGCCTTGACGACCTTGATTTTGACGAGGACGACGAGGAAACGGAAGTAGTCGAAACCGAACAGACCGAGCAGGAGGACGATAATCTATGAAACTTGTAATTGCAGAAAAACCGAGCGTCGGGGCGGCGATTGCCGCCGTTATGGGCGCGAATGAAAAGCGCAGCGGATATTTTGAGGGCGGCGGCTACCTTGTGTCGTGGTGTATCGGGCATTTGATTAGCCTTGCAGACGCGGCGACCTACAATGAACAATTCCGTAAATGGAAGTACGACGATCTTCCCATTGTCCCGCAGGAGTGGCAGTTTATTGTTGCCAGCGGCAAGGAGCAGCAGTTTTCCATTCTCAAAGACCTTATGCACCGCAGCGACGTTACCGAGATTATCAATGCTTGCGACAGCGGGCGCGAGGGGGAACTCATTTTCCGCTTTGTCTATGAACAGGCGAATTGCAAAAAGCCCTTTTCCCGCCTTTGGATTAGCAGCATGGAAGCAAGTGCAATCCGCGAGGGCTTTTCAAATCTCAAAGACGGGCGCGGCTATGACAACCTCTATCAATCCGCGCTTTGCAGAGCAAAGGCCGATTGGCTCATTGGCATTAACGCGACCCGCCTTTTCTCTATCCTCTACCATAAAACATTGAATGTCGGCAGAGTGCAAACGCCCACCCTTGCTATGCTGGTAAACCGCGACTATGCAATCAGCAGCTTTAAGAAAGAGAAATATCATGTCGTCCGGCTGGACGTTGGCGGCGTTGCCGCCCTTTCCGAAAGGCAGGACGACGAAGCGGCGGCGCGGCAGATGAAAGCGGCTTGCGAGAAATCGCAGGCCGTTTGTACTTCCCTTAAAAAAGAGAAAAAGACCGCAGCCCCGCCGAAACTGTTTGACCTCACCGCCTTGCAGCGGGAAGCAAACCGTTTGTATGGGTTTACGGCGAAACAGACCCTTGACTATGCGCAAGCCCTTTATGAAAAACGGCTTTTGACCTATCCCCGCACCGACAGCAAATATATCACTTCCGATATGGAGGGCAGCACAAAGGAACTTATCACCGGCCTTTGCGCTGCTCTCCCCTTTATGCAGGGCGTGAAGCTGCAAGCCGACCTTGCGAGGATTTGCGACAACAGCAAAGTAACCGACCATCACGCCATTTTGCCGACAGCGGAGTTTGTGAAAACGGGCTTTTCTTCCCTTGCCGAAAGTGAGAAAAAGCTAATGACCCTTGTGTGCGCAAAACTGCTTTGCGCCGTTGCCGCGCCCTATGAGTATGAAGCGGTTACGGCGGTTTTCACTTGCGGCGGCTATACCTTTACCGCAAAGGGCAGGACGACGCTTTGCGAGGGTTGGCGCGAGATTGAAAGACTATCCCGCGCCGCGTCCGGGGAACAGGACGAGGACGCAGAGCCGGAAGCGGTTTTACCCCCGCTTGCCGAGGGGCAGACCTTTGACAATCCGGCAGCGGAGATCTCCGAACGTTACACGCAGCCCCCAAAGGCATTTACCGAAGATACGTTACTTTCGGCTATGGAGAGTGCGGGAAAGGAGGACACGCCGGAGGACGCGGAGCGCAAAGGGTTAGGCACCACCGCGACGCGGGCGGGTATCATTGAAAAACTCATTAGCGCGGGCTTTG
>UMEZ01088644.1_pt1 | contig 10533 bp, 6 predicted proteins | sample 1964841 | NCBI WGS metagenome assembly UMEZ01 (sample SAMEA4836029, study PRJEB28245) | human gut metagenome | biome: gut microbiome; material: fecal sample | place: Denmark | collected 2008 | reverse complement strand
GGGATCAAGTTCGCTCGCAACTACGGCAAATCCGCCGCTCTGTATTGCGGTTTCGCCGAAGCACGCGGCGAGGTGGTTTTCACGATGGACGCCGACTTGCAGGACTCGCCGGACGAGATTCCGGCTCTGCGGCATATGGTCCTCGACGAGGGGTACGATCTGGTGTCGGGCTGGAAAAAGAAGCGTCACGACCCGGCGGGGAAGCGGTGGCCGAGCAAGTTTTTCAACTGGACGGCCCGCATCGTTTCGGGAATCCGGCTGCATGATTTCAACTGCGGACTGAAGGCCTACCGCCGCCGGGTGGTCAAGGCGATCGAAGTCTATGGCGAGATGCATCGTTATATTCCGATTCTGGCAAAACAGGCCGGATTCAAGCGGATCGGCGAGAAGGTCGTCGAGCATCGCGCCCGCAAGTACGGTCATTCGAAATTCGGTATGGAGCGGATGGTGAAAGGGTATCTGGATCTCATTACGGTTTCGTTTCTCTCGCGTTTCGGCCGTTCGCCGATGTACTTTTTCGGCAGCCTGGGAACGCTGATGTTCCTTTTCGGCGGATGTACGACGGCATGGGTGATCGGTGCCAAATTGTATAAACAGTGCCATGACCTGCCTGTGCGGGCCGTAACGGACCAGCCGCTTTTCTACCTTTCGCTGCTGGCTGTCGTGCTCGGCGTGCAGTTGTTCCTGGCGGGATTCCTGGGCGAGTTGATCGACCGGAATGCCGCAGACCGTAATAAATACCTGATCGAAAAAACATTGGATAATCAATAAACCTCGCAGAGCCTGTGATTTTCGGCAGGATTCGAAGAGGTTCGTATAAACAAAATAGAAGTTATATGATTCAACGTATTCAGACTTTGTATCTGTTGCTGGTCGTCGTGCTGACGGGACTGGCGCTGTGGCTGCCGCTGGCCGATTTCACCGTCGGAGCGGACACCTGTACGCTGACCGCTTTCGGCCTGAAGGATGCCGCGGGCATCACGTTGCTGCCGACGGTGTATCTGGGGATTGTTCTGGCTGCCGCCTGTCTGTTGCCGCTGGTGACGATTTTCCTTTTCAAGCGCCGCCTGGTGCAGATCCGGTTATGTGCCGTCGAGTTGGTGCTCCTCATCGGTGCCGGGGCGATGATGGGAATCTATTTCTACCTTTGCAACCGTTACTTCGCGGACAGTGAATTTTACTCCCATACCCTTAAAATTTCGCTCGTTTTCCCGTTGGTCTGCCTGGTTTTCGACTTGCTGGCTTTGCGGGCGATCTTCCGGGACGAAAAGCTGGTGCGGTCGCTCGACCGGATTCGCTGACCGGACGTATTTCTCGGAAAAAAGGCGTGCGGTCAAAACTGCACGCCTTTTGTGTTTATTTTGCCGGGAAAGAATACGGTTTGGTGGGGTTTTTGATACGAAATAAAAATCCGGTGTGTCGTTATATTTGATTTAACGGGATTGTAATACGAAAATAGTGTTCGAATTATTGTCGAAACAGGAAAAAATAGTATTTTTACAAAAAGTTTAAGAATAAGTGGCCTGAGTAAATATGCAAGACGATGAAGTTATTTTTAACCTATTTTTATATCACTCTAAAATTTAATTGTTTATGAAAAAGAGTAGCATTTGGAAATTGCTCTTCAGTGCATTGACCGTGTTCGCCGTGGCGGTGTTCGCGGGATGTACCGACGACAATGACGACATGGGCGCTCCCTATCTGAACGTCACGCCGGAGAACCTGACGTTCGATGCGGAGGGACAGCCCGCAGATGAGTACAACGGTACTTTTATCGTTGAAACGAACCGTCCCTGGCGTGCTATCGTCGAGGACGAACAGACTTGGGTGCGCCTTTCGGCTACCGAAGGCGAGGGCGATGCTGCCGTGACCGTTACGGTGCCCGCTTCGAACATCGGTCAGTCTGCCAAAGTGACTTTCGAGGTTTACAACTCCTACGGCGCATTGATTCAGAAGGATGTCAATGTACTTCAGGGCGAAGTGAAGCCTGCGACCGTTATTTACGGCAACAATTTCGATAAAACGCTTGCCGCGAAGGACGCGAACAATCGCTGGCCGTTCCTCGACCAGTCGGATGCTTGGCAGAATGCTACGGGCACGGGTATCGAGTCCGTAACTTATGCTTACAAGAATATGTCGGTACGCTCGTCGCAGAAAAACAGCGGCGGCTATGACGGAGCTTCGGGCCAGAACAAGATCTTCTTCGGTACGGCTCCCGCTAATTTCGACATAGATAACATTACGCTGCCTTCGGGCGAAACCAATTATCGGATTACTTTCGGTGCGAATTATTCGAAAAATAATGATGGTACTTACGATAATACTTTCAAACCCGAGTATTTCCACGTTTGGGTCGGAAACGGTACGACCTGGAAAGAGTTGAAATATGAGAAGATCGGCGGCAGCGACGAAACCGATCCTTATTGGATTCTGTTCAAGTCAGATTTTACGCTGAAAACGGCGCTGAAGGAGCTTTCGATCCGCTTTACTACCACGACGGGCGGTGAGGCTGCTAATTCCGCATTCTCGATCGACGATCTTTCGTTTACCAATGGCAACGGCGGTCAGGAGGTCGATCTCGAAGGCGGTGTGGTTCCGCCCGATCCGGGTGAGGCTACGGCCATTACCATTCCCGAGCTGATCGCACAGATGACTACTACGGAAGCTCCGGTGGATGCCAATGCAGATCGCTATCTGGACGCTGTGGTGATGAACGACGTGGCCGGTGCCAATTATACCTTCAACAACCTGATCCTCGCTACCGAGAATGCGACGGAGGCCGGTAACGGCATCACGCTCTACGGCAGTCAGGTAGAACCTTCGACGCTCGGTCTGAACAAGGGTGACAAGGTGCGCGTAACCCTTTATAAAGGACTTGCCAAGGTGGTAAATTACAGTGGTATGTACGAAGTGACGGGCGCTAAGGAAGCGACTTGGTGCAAGGTCGAGAAGACCGGTACGGTGACTTCGATTCCCACGGCGACGATCGCTGCTGCGGATCTGGCGAAATATCAGGGTATGGCCGTGACGATCGCCAATGCGTCGGTTGCCCAGGCAGGTGTTTGGGCGAGCGCCAGCGCACTCTCTTCGCATACTTTCACTGCCGATGGAGCCAATTTCACCGTATTCTGCAAGCAGAGCGATGAAAAGAACCCGAGCGTGTTCCTCGATGTTCCTTACAAGGCCGCTACGGGTAATATCTCCGGTCTGGCTGCCGTATATAAGAATAATTCCCAGCTCGTTCCGCGCAATCTGGACGACGTGGCCGCTTTCAGCGACAGCTCGACCCCGATGATTACGGGGGTAACTCCGGCCAGCCTCTCCTTCGAGGCAGCGGGAGGCGAGAAGACGCTCACGGTTTCTGTTATCAACCAGGGTGACAACCAACTTAGCGTAAGCGGACTGACCCCCCCCCTGAGCGCTACGGTCGATGGCCTGACCGTGACGGTCAAAGCCGATCCGAATACCGGTACGCAGCCCGTTAATCAGACGCTGACCATCACGTTGGCTAACGGTAACAGCAAGGATGTGCCTGTTACATTGCTCGGTGCCGGCGGCGGAGGAACCGGTGAGGTCGTTGCGTTCTCGATCACGGATATTAAGGCGGATAATGCGGATCTCCCGACCAATGGTTACGGTTCGCAGGTTGTCGCTACGCCCAGTACTTGGGTTAGTTGGACCGTTGGCGGTATCGAGTTCACGGGTGTGAAAATCTGTGAATCGCCCGCTTCCAACGGCTCGATCATTCAGATGCAGGGTAATGACTCCGATGCGGCTAAACAGGCGAAGCTGCAAAACGTGACGCCGATCGACGGGATGTCGAAGATCAAGATCGTTTTCCGGTCGTATCCGAATAAGAGTGGCAGCTACTACAACCCGGGATATACGATGACCGTTGCCGGGGCTGCTCAAACTCCTGTGGAAACATACACGGATAAGAGCGGTTACAGAGAGTATGTACATGAGTACGATCTGGCCGGTTTGGGTGCTGATTCCTTTGTGCTCGACAATAATAAGGTCGGAGCCTTGTATATCGAATCGTTCGAGATTACCAAATAGTTTTTAATATGCTGGATACCGACTCTTGGAGGAATCATCCCCTCCAAGAGTTTGGTTTCTCGGATAGTTTTTATAGTTTACCGATGATGTCGATGTTCAGATATTGTGAGAAGGGATGGAAATGGCTGTTCCTGACGATGATTGCGCTCTCTGTCGTAGCTTGCGGCGACGATACGGACGATTTTTGGGGTTCTGCCGTATGGCGGACCTCTTCGACGGTCGGAGCTGCGGAGGGGTCGGCCGCCATACAGATTGAGGGACCTGTCGGCGCCGGATGGCGTGCCGAAATCAAGGACGGAGGTGCTTGGTGCTCGTTCAGGCTCAACGATCCGACGGTCCTCGTGAAGGAGGGCACCGTACAGAGTTCGAACATCAGCAATATCCTGGACGTTTATTATACGCGGAATACCGGGAGCGGGGAACGTTCGGCGACCATCGAATTCGAATTTTTCGGCGGTGAGCCGCAGGTGCTCGTGCTGACGCAGTTTTCGGCCTCTTCGACCAACGATCCCTACGATGAAGGTCATGCGAAGGCCTGGGCCGAATTGCCGGAAAAGCGAGTCGATGAGAATTTCGTTTACGTCAGCCACTTCGCTTCGCTCAATAACCGCACCGTGCGCAACTATTCGTTCTGCTACGACAAAACGCTCCATGTGGCGCATTGGGTGGCTTATCCGCTGCATTCGGTATATAGGGGGTCGATAGACCGTACCGACGATTTTCAGTACGATCCGAAGGTCGATTATTCCTGGCAGCCCAACCTCGCGGCCGGTTCCTATCGGGGCAGTTACGACCGGGGACATCAGCTCCCTTCGGCGGACCGTACGGCTACGCGGGAGTTGAATCTCCAGACGTTCTATGCGACCAATATGACGCCGCAGCTCAACCGGCTCAACCAGGATATGTGGGCCAATCTCGAAGCCAAGGTGCGTGCGCAGATATGCAACGACACGCTTTATGTGGTGACCGGTTGCTATTATGCCAATACCAATACGACGACGACCGACCGTGACGGGAAAGTTTGTCCGGTCCCGACGAATTATTTCAAGGTATTGCTTCGCACGCGCACCGGTACGACCGGCAAACGTATCGCGGATTGTTCGGCCGATGAATTGAAGGCGATCGGATTTTGGGTGGATCAGAAGAGCTACGGCGATATTCAGCCGCCTGCGTCCATTTGCATGAGCGTGGCGGAGATTGAAAAGAAGACCGGCTTTACGTTCTTTCCCAATATTCCCGAGTCGGCTGCGGAATCCGTAAAGGCACAAAACTCTCCGAGCCAATGGGGAATCCAAAACTAATTTGACTTATGAAAAAACGACTGATTTTTACAGGACTACTGGCCTTACTGTTCGCAGCCTGCTGTTTCGCGCAGAAACCGTACAAGGTGGTCTTTTACAACTTGGAGAACTTTTTCGATACGATCAACGATCCCGAGGTCAATGACGACGAATTCACGCCGGAAGGACCTAAAAAATGGAATTCTGTCAAGTATGCGAAGAAGTTGGGCAATACCGAAAAGGTGCTTTTCGACATTGCCGGTATCGATAAGGATTATCCGATCGTGATCGGCGTATCGGAGGTGGAGAACCGCTCGGTGCTCGAAGATATCATCGCTACGCCGAAGATGGCTCCGGGCAATTACCGGATTTCGCACTACGACTCTCCCGAAGCTCGCGGTGTGGACGTCGCTTTTATGTACCGTCCCGATGTCTTCAAGCTGGAGGGCAGCGCACCGATCCGCACGCAGATTCCTTCGCTTCCGAATTTCAAAACCCGCGATATTTCGACCATGTGGGGTACGATCGACGGCGAACCGTTCTTCTTCATGGTGGCTCACTGGCCTTCGCGTCTGGGCGGCAAGGACGCTTCGGAGTTCAAGCGTATCGCCGTCGGCGAACAGATGCGTCGAATCGCCGACTCTGTCCTGAAGGTCAATCCTGCGACCAAGATCGTGGCGATGGGCGACTTCAACGACGATCCGACCGATCCGAGCATGTTGGAGGGGCTGAATGCCAAACCCAAGGTCAAGGATCTTCAGCCGGGTGATTTCTTCAGTCCGTTCCACGCCGTGCTGCGTGCCGGTATGGGAACGCTGGCTTATGGCGACGCCTGGAATCTCTTCGACAATATCGTAGTGTCGGAAAACCTGGTCAATGCGAAGCCCGGCGAGTTGCGTCTGGTGCGGGCTCCGGGATCGAAGTACTACGGGAATGTCTTCAAGCGTAACTATATGATCCAGCGGGAGGGGCAGTTCAAAGGCTATCCTTTGCGCACGTACGTCGGAAACAATTTCCAGGGCGGTTACAGCGACCACTTCCCCGTTTATATCTACATCGGTAAATAAATACCTTAACTTGAAAGGATATGAAAATAAAAAGTTTACTAATTTTTGTATTTACCCTGATGTCGCTGACTGCGTTCGCTCAGAGCGGCGGTATCAAGGGTAAGGTCGTTTCCCGCGAGGGACGTGTCGCGGTGGACGGGGTGAAGGTTTCGGTCACTCCCGGTGAAATGACTGCCACGACCGACGGCCGAGGTGGTTTCGTGATCGAGAATGTCGAGCCCGGCGAATATACGTTGCAGTTCGAGGCTCCCGAATTCGAGCCTTTGACGCTCGTGGTGCGCGTGGACAAGATGGTGCGCGACATCAATACGGTGATTCTGGTCCCCGAAGTGCTTTCGACCGTAATGGACGATTCGATCTTCGCAGAGTTCGACACCGAGAGCGGCAACGATGCGCAGTCGCTGCCTTCGTCCCTTTCGGCTTCGAAGGACGTTTTTAACAACATCGCTTCCTACCGGTTCAGCGAGATGCGTTTCAACGTGCGTGGTTACGATTCGCAGTATTCGGACGTTTACCTGAACGGTATTCGCTTCAACGACGCTATGACGGGCTATACGCCCTGGTCGTTGTGGAGCGGTCTGAACGACGCTACGCGCAACCAGGAGATCACCAACGGTTCGGTCATGTCGGATTACGGCGTGGGTAGCATCGGCGGTACGACCAACATCAACGCCCGTGCTTCGCAGGTGCGCCAGGGCCTTCGCGTGAGTCTGGTGAACGCCAATTCGATGTATCGCTTCCGTGCCATGGTGACCTATGGCTCGGGTCTGCTGGACAACGGCTGGTCCTATGCGTTGTCGGTATCTACCCGTCAGGGCGGCAACTCCTACGTGGACGGCGTCTATTACAACTCCTACGGATATTTTGCTTCGGCCGAGAAGGTTTTCAATTCGCGTCACCGGTTGGGCTTCACGATTATGGGTGCTCCCACCGAGCGTGGTGCGCAGCAGGCTTCCACGCAGGAGGCTTACGACCTGGTCGGCAACAACTATTACAACCCCAACTGGGGCTATCAGGACGGCAAGATGCGTAATGCCCGCGTGCGTAACAGCCACGAGCCGATCGCGATGATCAACTATACGTTCGATCCCAATGAGCATACCCAGGTCAACCTGGCCACTTCGCTCCGTTTCGGTAAGAACGGTTATTCGGCCCTGACGTGGTACGACGGCGCAGATCCCCGTCCCGATTATTACCGCTATATGCCGAGCTACAAGTTGCTGAACGCTACCGACCTGGAGGCCGCTTCGATGGCTGCGGCCAGTCTGGCGGATCAGTGGATGCGCAACGTGGGTAATATCCGCCACTTCGACTGGGACGAAATGTACCAGACCAATATGAATTTCCGAAATGCGGAGGACGAAGCGATATACGGTCCCGGCGCCCGTTCGAATTATATCATCGAGGAGCGCCATACCGACCAGTTGGATTGGAACCTCGCCGCGCAGATCAGCCGAATCTATAAGGATAACTCCCGTCTGACAGCCGGAGCCAACGTCCGCATCAACCGCACGTGGTACTACGACGAGGTGAAGGACCTGCTCGGCGGCGACTACTATGTGGATGTCGATAAATTCGCACAGCGCGACTTCGGCGATCCGATCATGGCGCAGAACGATATGGATTATTACGAGCAGTACGGCCATGCAAGAGCCGTGCGGGAGGGCGACAAGTTCAGCTACAACTACAAGGCGCATCTGCGCTCCGGCGGTGTGTGGGCCACTTATGCCGCTCGTTTCGGCGGGTTCGGCATGAAGCTGGGCGCCGAGCTCGGCGGAGTCTCGATGTGGCGTGACGGTCTCTGGCGCAAGGGTCTCTTCCTGGACAATTCGAAGGGCAAATCGGAGAAGTTGGAATATTTCGTATATAAGGCCAAAGGTAATTTCGACTATGTCATCAATGCCAACCATACTTTTGAACTCAATGCCGTGGCGATGCAGAATGCTCCTACCTTCCAGTCGGCATTCGTTTCGCCCCGTACGCGTAATTCGGTAACTCCGGGTCTGACGACCGAGAAGGTTTACGGCATCGACGCTTCGTACAACCTGCGTTACGGTGACTACAAACTCCGTGTTTCGGGCTACTACACGAAAGTATATGACCGCTCGAAGGTGATCTCCTTCTACGACGATGTGCTGAAGACCTACACCAACTTTGCGATGAGTGGTATCGACGAGCAGTATTTCGGTCTGGAGGTCGCCGCTTCGATTCCGATCTACAACGGTTTGTCTTTGAACGGTGCGATCAGTTGGGGTCAGTACACTTACACGTCGAACCCCAATTACGTGCAGATTGCCGATAACAGCGCCGAGCCGTTGAGTTCCGGTACGGTTTACTGGAAGGACATGCGTGTGGAGAGCACCCCGCAAACGGCCATGAATATCGGTTTGTCGTACCGCGGTCCTCATAACATCTACGCATCGATCGATCTGAACTATTACAACAATATGTATCTGTCGATGAACCCGCTTTACCGTACGGACGAGGTGCTGTTGCCTACGATGACGGACGAACAGATCCGGGAGCTGCGCAGTCAGGAGAAGTTCGATTCGGCTTACACCTTGAGTGCGAGCATCGGTAAGAATTTCTACATTCAGCGTCGTTATACGCTCGGCTTCAGTTTGCAGGTGAATAACATCCTGAACAACCAGAATATCAAGACCGGCGGTTACGAGCAGATGCGTGTGCAGGGCATTAAGACCGGCAAGGAGATCACTTCCTACCAGAAGTTCGCTCCCAAGTATTTCTACCTGTTCGGCACCACTTACTACCTGAATGTCTATTTCCGTTTCTAACGGCTTAACGAATTAATATTGTGAAGAATATGAATAGAATAGCAACCATATTTCTGGCGGTGACAGCAAGTTTGTTCTTCGTCGGCTGTTATAACGATTTCGATACGCCGGCTCCTGCGAAGGTATGGACGGATGCGGACTTCAGCGACAGTAAAATCATTTCGATCAAGGAGCTGAAGGATATTTTCGAGGAGGCTTATCCCGGGACCAGCGGTATCGGCCAGTCGCTGACCATTACCGACGACTTGGTGATTCGGGGCAAAGTCATTTCCAGCGACCAGGCCGGTAACGTCTATAAGTCGATGTACCTGTACGATGAAAGCTGCCAGTCGGCCATCGAAATCAAAGTGACTTCGGGATATTACATTACCTATGCTCCCGGTCGCCTGGTTTATATCCGTTTGCAGGGTCTGGTGCTGGGAAATTACCGCACGATGCTCAGCGTGGGTGTCGCATCGACCAATTCTAATTATGCCAACGGCAATATGGAGGACCGCAATACCTTGGAAGAGCATGTCAAGCTCGGCGAATTGATCGGCTTGACGGCGGCCGATACTTTGGTGGTTACTCCCGCTTCCTATTCGACGCTGACGGATGAGTCGCTGGGGCGTTTGATCCGTTTCGAAGGGTTGGAAAGCAAGTTCGGCAAGGCCGGCTGGGGGTATAAAAATACATTCCCCAACTACTTCGCCAACAGTACCTCCTACGATGTGAATTCTCCGGGTTGGACCGATATCAACGATTGGGCTACCTGGGCGACGAAGCGGGTCGATGAGCTTACGCACGAGAGTACGTTCTATTATGGCTCTGCCTGGTTCACCTATGGCGACATCAACACCCTCGCAGGCAATTATGTCGTACGTTCGAGCGGTTATTGCCGTTTCCGTGACGAGAAAATACCTGCGGACGGTTCCGTGGTGAACATTACCGCGATCTATACCAAGTTTTCGCAGGGCAGCGATGCGACGGCGGCCTATCAGTTGTTGCTGAACAAGGCGTCCGACGTGGTCGTGACTTCGAAATAGCCGCAGTTTGCAGTTGAAATCGCCGGGCCTCATCTTTTTGATGAGGCCCGTTTTTTATTCTTTATGCGGTTGCGATTCCGCTCGTATTGTCCGCGAAGGAGCTGCCTCCGGTCTTATGAGGCATAAATTTCAGGGAAGAGCAGTGCGCGGAAGTCGGAGCGCATGATCTTGTCCCGTTACTGTTTTTCCTGCCTGCCGGGGAGCCGGTTGCCGTATGTCCGAAAAAAGCAAGACATTGTTCGGATCGTTCTTTTGCTGCAAGTTGGCAGGCTGTCGCACCGGGGGACCTGCTGTCCGCATAATGCGA
>UMEZ01088775.1_pt1 | contig 10549 bp, 9 predicted proteins | sample 1964841 | NCBI WGS metagenome assembly UMEZ01 (sample SAMEA4836029, study PRJEB28245) | human gut metagenome | biome: gut microbiome; material: fecal sample | place: Denmark | collected 2008 | reverse complement strand
CCTACTTTAAATATCCACGATTCGTTTACTCCATATTTACTTGCAACTTCAGCGGTAGTATAAAAATCAGTAATAGGAGTGTGAGAGATTCTGTTTCGTTTTACATAAGAGGTAGAACTCATCATTGAGTCTATGTCTGACTTTCTAATCCTTGTGAATCTACTGCTAAATTGAAAAGCAGGTATTTTCCCTTGGTAAATCATCTTATAAATAGATGATAAAGCTATATTCAAAATCTCTGCACATTCTTTAGGGGATAAAAACTCTTTGTCCTTGAGAGGTTGAGTTCTTTTTACTTCAATTTTGGTTGCTATAACCTCTTCTGCACTTTTTACCTGTTTTGTTCTTAATGCACGTTTGTATGCATAACCGTTACATTGTTTACTACAGAAACGTGTTGATGTTTTTAAAGCGTAGAATTCTTTTCCACACCATTCGCATACCTTTTTAATTCTTACTGAACTTTTTGCCATATTACACTATAATTTGTTAGTACTATTTCGCCTATAAAGGCTTTATTTATTTTTCTTGTATTTTCCTGTCTTTTCCTGTATTCTACTTTCTCTACCACCTTGCAAATTGCAAAATACCCAAATCAGCCCATGCGGTACAAAATCGACACAAAAAATGAATGAAAAACCATTAGAAACCATTATTATATGGTAGATGGCAAAAAGAAAAGGCGTTCAAAATGAACGCCTTACTAATTAAATATGATAGATGTTTATGGTTTGTAATACTACCTTATTTCCCGATGCAAAAATGCTTAAAAATATTCCCCAAAACCTCGTCTGTCTCAATTGTTCCGCCTACGATTTCTCCCAGGTGGTAAAGACATTCACGAAGATCCTGGCTTACCAGATCCCCGGAGAGCTGCATAGCCAGTCCGTCCTGTACACGGTGGATAGCTTCCAGTGCACGGCTCAGAGCCTCGTAATGGCGGATATTGCTTACCACTACATCATTCTGCGACAGGTCGGGCAGGGCAGCGAAGTCCACCAGTTGTTTCTGGAGCATAGCAAGCCCTTCTTTCTGCTTGGCTGAAAGGGAAAGCACACAGGCATCTTCAGGCAAATCGGGGAGAGCCGCTTTCAGCTGCGCAATCCGTGCATCGGTCGGTTCCGCAGTCTCTGTAATTTTATTGGAAGAGTCTGCCGGCGAAAGCAAATCCACCTTGTTGAGTACGATGACCAGATGTTTGCCTTCGCACCGTGGCAGGATTTTGTCGGCCAGCTGATGATATTGTTCTTCGGCACAGGTTGCGTCGATGACCCAGAGTACGATATCAGCCTGATCCAGTTTCTGGAAGCTCCGTTCGATACCTAAACTTTCGATGGTATCAGTCGTTTCGCGGATACCGGCAGTATCGATGAAGCGGAAAGTGATACCTCCCAGATTCATGGTGTCCTCAATGACATCGCGTGTGGTGCCGTGGATGTCGCTCACGATGGCGCGTTCCTCGTTCAGGAGGGCATTCAGCAGGGTTGATTTTCCGGCGTTTGTTTCGCCCACGATGGCCACGGGCACTCCGTTTTTGAGGGCATTGCCCACGCTGAATGTATCAACCAGGTGATGGATGACCTGCTCAATCTGACGGGCGATGGCTTCCAGTTCCGAACGGTCAGCAAACTCCAGTTCCTCGTGGTCGCTGAAGTCGAGTTCCAGTTCCATGAGGGAGGTGAGATGGAGCAGCTTGTCGCGCAGAACGGCCAGTTCACGGCTGAATCCGCCACGCATCTGGTTCATGGCCATGCGGTGAGTAGCGGCAGAAGTGGAAGCAATGAGGTCGGCCACAGCTTCGGCCTGGCTCAGATCCATCTTGCCGTTCAGGAAGGCGCGCTGGGTATATTCACCCGGTCCGGCGGCACGGCATCCTTGCCGGATGAGAAGCTGCATCACTTGCTGGAGAATGTAGCTTGAACCGTGGCAGGAGATTTCCGTAGAGTCCTGTCCCGTATAGGAATGAGGCGCACGGAATAGGCTGACCAGCACTTCATCGATGATTTCTCCTTCGGGGGTAAGAATGTGACCGAAGGTGAGGGTATAGGGTGCGCGTTCTGCCAGCGGTTTGCCGGATACGGGTTTAAAGATGCGGTCGGTGAGGGTAATGGCTTCCGGACCCGACACACGGATGGTGCCGATGGCTCCACCTTGGGCGGTGGCGATGGCACAGATAGTATCTTCAGTTTGTAATATGTTCACGTGCGTAGTTCTTTTTAAAATCCTTGCAAAGATACGGTTTTCGGGTTATATCCGGAAGCGGAGCCGACAGATTTATGCGTGGGCATAGAGGGTTTTCACCAGCAGGTCAACAACCTTTTCGAGGTATTCGCGATCGGTTTCGTCGAATGTGGCCAGTTGGTCACTGTCAATGTCAAGCACGCCCCGCACTTCTCCGGCAGCTATTATCGGTACAACGATTTCGGAGCGGGAGAGGGAACTGCAGGCGATATGGCCGGGGAACTGGTCTACGTCGGGCACGAGCTGGGTACGGGCTTCAGCCCAGGCGGTGCCGCATACGCCGCGTCCTTTTCTGATGCGGTAGCAGGCCACGCTGCCCTGGAACGGACCGAGGTGAAGTTCGCCTTCGTGTACGAGATAGAAGCCTACCCAGAAGAATCCGAATGCTTCTTTCAGGGCGGCACTGGTATTGGCCAGTATGCTGATTTCGTTTTTCTCGCCTTCAATCAGTGGGGCGAACTGTTCAAGAAACTGGAGGTAGCGCTGACGCTTGTCGGTAAGGTTGGATTTGAAACTTGCTTCCATGTGTGTGAGTTTTCAGACATAAAAACAGGTTCTCCTCCGTAGAGGGGAACCTGTTGGTTGATAATAAGTTTGTTAAATTCTGTCGAGTACGACTTTGATCAGGTCGTCAATCTTGTTCTTGTATCCGGTATTGGCTTCCTTTGCTACCCGGTTGGCTATGACCATGCATACGGTAGTAGCCTTGTGGCCTTGCAGACGGGCCAGACCGGCCAGGGCAGAGCTTTCCATTTCGAAGTTGGTGATGCGGTGTCCCTGATACTCGAAGCTTTCGATTTTTTCGTTCTGGTGCGGATCGGCCAGCGGAATACGGAGCTGACGTCCCTGCGGACCGAAGAAACCGCCGCAGGCTACTGTTACGCCGCGCACCATGTCCGTACCGGCAATGCGGTCTACCAGCTCTTCATTGGCATGGATCACGTAGGGAGCCGGCGCACAGAGATTGCCTGCCCATCCCAGGTGGTTGAGCAGGGCGCGTTCCATGGGCAGGTCGCATACGGCGTTACGTCCTTCGTAGAAGTTCAGGAGTCCGTCAAATCCTACGGAGATGGCGGAGCAGATGTAAGTTCCTACGGGAGTATAAGGCTGCAGACCGCCGCAGGTACCGATACGCACGATTTCCAGCTGGCGGAAGGTATCATTCTCTTCGCGGGTCTGGAAATTGATGTTGGCCAGTGCGTCGAGTTCATTCATTACAATGTCTACATTGTCACATCCGATACCGGTGGAGGTTACCGTGATGCGTTTTCCCTGGTAAGTTCCGGTGATGGTACGGAATTCACGGCTTTCTACTTCACATTCTTTAGTGTCGAAATGGGAGGCCACGAGTGCCACACGTCCGGGATCGCCCACCAGAATGACTTTATCCGCCAGATACTCCGGTTTTACGTGAAGATGGAACACTGAGCCGTCTTCATTGATAATCAGTTCTGAGGGTGGAAAATACTTTTTCATATAAATTGCTTTTTAGTCGTTAAGTAGTATGTAAAGTTATTGTTGTTGTCATATCATTTGCCGATGGGATCATGGCTGGCGGGATGGGAATCCGGCCGGGCAATGCTGCTTCGCATGTCGGTATCAGCCTGGATGTTCTTCATCCGGTAGTAGTCCATGATACCGAGGTTGCCACTGCGGAAGGCTTCGGCCATGGCCTTGGGTACTTCGGCTTCTGCTTGGATCACGTTGGCACGGGCTTCTTCGGCTTTGGCTTTCATTTCCTGTTCCAGGGCTACAGCCATGGCACGGCGCTCTTCTGCCTTGGCCTGGGCAATGTTCTTGTCGGCATTGGCCTGGTCCATCTGAAGGGCTGCACCGATGTTGCGGCCGATATCGATGTCGGCAATATCAATGGAGAGAATCTCAAAGGCAGTACCGGCATCCAGTCCCTTGCGCAATACGAGTTTGGAGATGGAGTCGGGGTTCTCAAGTACTGACTTGTGGTTCTCGGAAGAACCGATAGAGGATACGATACCTTCGCCTACACGGGCCAGTACCGTGTCTTCACCGGCACCGCCCACCAGCTGGCGGATATTGGCACGTACGGTGACGCGGGCCTTGGCGATCAGCTGGATACCGTCCTTGGCTACGGCTGTCACAGGAGGTGTGTCAATGACTTTCGGATTGACCGACATCTGTACCGCTTCGAACACGTCACGTCCGGCCAGGTCAATGGCTGTTGCCATCTGGAAAGGCAGGTCAATGTTTGCTTTGGAGGCCGAAACCAGGGCGTGAACCACTTTTTCCACATGTCCTCCGGCCAGAAAGTGAGCCTCCAGACCGTCGCGGGTAATGTTGCTCAGGCCGGCTTTGTGAGCCTCGATCAGTCCGGGTACGATGACATAGGGCGGTACGTTACGTATACGCATCAGAAAAAGCTGTACCAGCGAAATGTTGACGCCTGATACTTTGGCCGAGAGCCAGAGGAAGAAAGGTACATAGTGGAAGAAGATGACCAGCAGGATGATACCGCCACCGGCCATGACAAACGGAAGATAACTCGGGTCAATCATAATTCAGATCAGTTTAAAAGGTATATAATTCAGTTGGTTCTCAGACACGTTGCACATATACGACACCGTTGTCGATGCGGGAAATCCGGATTGCGGTCTTTTCTTCGATGAAGCCGTCGGCAGACTGCACTTCAATGCGCTGGCCTTTGATTTCGGCGTTGCCGATCAGGGTCAGGCGGGTGGTGGTAACTCCCGTATCACCTACCTGAAGATCCAGCCCTTTCAGCGGGTTCAGCTTGAAGTTCAGAGTCTGGTTCAGAGCCAGCCGGTCCACGGTTTTTGACCGCATGAACCATAGGGTGACTCCTGCGATTCCGACAACGGAAGCGCCCAGAGTGATGAAGCCGGCCTGCGTACCCAGCGAACTGAATGCGTAGTAGATCGCATACAGAATGCTTGCCCCCGAGGCAATCCCTGCCAGACTGATGCCCGGAATCAGGAATACCTCCACGGCAAAAAGCAGCAGTCCGGCAATGATCAGTGTAATGATAATCAGTGTTCCCATAAGTATAGGTTTTAGTGTGAAATCGTATTATTTCCGGTTCAGGGCTTTCAGCTCCGTGTTGCGGATGTTGACCGTCAGACTGGCGATTTCTTCCCGCAGCTGCTTGATGCGCTGTTCCTTGTCCAGAATGGCCGGTGTGAGCCGGTCTTTTCCTGCCTTGTTGGACTGTCCGTACAGTTCCCGCTGTTTGCCGAGCGTTTCAGACAGATTGTCCAGGTCTTTCTGTTTCTGCGACAGGGTCTGGTACTGCTTGCGTGCCTCAGCCGAGCGGAAGTCGGCCAGTGTATGATAGACCACATTGTCGTCCACGACGAAACGGAAGTCTCCTTTTTTCTTTTGCTCGTCCTGTCCGTACATCACTTTGGCCAGTTGCTGACGGGCGAGGCGCACCTTGGCTGCATCAGTCTGTGTCTTCTGGATGCATTGCAGGGAAGCGGCAGCCTGAAGCATTTCGGGACTGGTTGATTCGTAGTCGTAAACCTGTTTGGACTCGTTCGGAACGAATACATAAACGCAGACCTTGTCTTCCGGCTGGTAGCGGTCGGAAGCAAACCATCCCAGGTTGTTGAAGTCGTCGATGGCGTACATGTAGTCATTGGCAACTGAGTTGAACGGGAATCCCAGATTGTCCGGCCGGAGATAGGCATTGTCATCCGAGTCATAGCGGGTAATGAAGATATCATATCCGCCCAGACTTTCTTCCCCCTGCGCGGCATAATAGAGGGTGATACCATCCGAATCCAGGAAAGGATAGTTCAGGTTGGTTCCTCCCTCCTCCAGTCCTTTCAGCGGCTCCGGATCACTCCACTTGTCGATCATTTTTACGCTGCCGTACAGGCTGGTTGCTCCGTCTGCATTGGGACGTGCCAGAATTTTCTTGTCACCCATTTCGTTGGTGAATTCCGTGCATCCGCCTTCTCCGGTTGCCTTGATCTCACCGGATTCCCGGCTGAGCTTATAGGCACTGAGAAAGTCCCGCTTGCTGACCGTGAAACTGTCGATGACAGCCACTTTTTCCACTCCCCGGATCATGCGGGCTCCCATCCGGTAGCGTTCCATCAGGGTTTCAGCTTCCGAAGTGTCCCGTTTTTTCCGTTCCAGCCAGTAGATGTGATCCTCCAGATTCTGGATGGCTTCGTCGAAGCGGTACAGATCATAATAGGCTTTGCTCAAATAAAGAAAGCCGTTGATCACTTTGCGTTCTGCACTTTTCTCCAGATAGGGAACCGCTTTGCTCAGTTCTCCCGTTTCATAGCAGCAGGCACCATACCAGAAGTTATAGTTGGCATTCGAAGGAGCCTGTCTCACCAGCTTCTCGAATACGGGTTTGGCTTCGGCAAACTTGCCTTCCGTAAACCATTTCTGGGCCTGGCTTAAAGTCTGTGAGAAAGCATTGCCGGTAAAACACAATGCCAAAAGGGGAAATATGTATTTCTTTTTCATTGTCTCTGTCATTTAAAAGTTTCTCAAATATAGGCATATTCTCCGAATTATGCCATTTTCATTCCTTCATTTTTTATTTTTAAGTTCCTTCCTGCTCCGGGAGATCTGTTTCCCCGGAACAGGGAGACCGGACCCATCTTTTCCGGAGGCCGTTTCTGAACCGGTTGGATCTTATTGCGAAATTAGCAAATTCTGTGACACAATCAAAACATATTTTTCGTAATTTCGTCGCCGTTTTAACAAGATACGAAACATGGGAAAAATGACGGAAGAAGACCGCCTGATGCGCCGCATCAACCAGCGGTTCATGAAAGGAGTGATGAATTACAGGCTGATAGAAGAAGGCGACCGCATTCTGGTGGGGCTTTCGGGAGGAAAGGATTCGCTGGCCTTGCTGGAGCTGCTGGCCCGGCGTTCGCGTATCTACAAGCCGAAGTTTTCGGTAGTGGCTGCGCATGTGGTGATGAAGAACATTGCCTACGAGTCCGACCAGACCTACCTGCGCGAATATGCCGAAAGTCTGGGAGTGCCCTATGTGTGTTACGAAACGGAGTTTGATCCGTCGACCGACACGCGGAAGTCGCCGTGTTTCCTTTGTTCGTGGAACCGCCGCAAGGCACTTTTCACCGTGGCCAAGGAACAGGGATGCAATAAGATTGCACTGGGTCACCACATGGATGACATTCTGGAAACCCTGCTGATGAACATGACCTTCCAGGGAGCGTTCAGTACCATGCCGCCGCGCCTGGTGATGCGCAAGTTCGACATGACCATTATCCGCCCCATGTGTCTGGTGCATGAAGCCGATCTGAAGGAAATGGCCGCTCTCCGTGGTTTCCGCAAGCAGGTAAAGAACTGTCCGTATGAAAAGGATTCCCACCGTTCGGACATGAAGGAAGTGCTGGCCCGGCTGGAAGCCATGAATCCGGAAGCCCGGTATAGCCTGTGGGGAAGCATGAGCAACATTCAGAGTGACATGCTTCCGGTAGAGGAAGACGGCCCGCTCGGGTGAGATTCAGCCGGCAGTGTGCAGGATCACCTGTTTGCCCGACATGGTGACTTTCCCTTCCGCAATCAGTTCTGCCAGGGCACGGGCCAGTGACGGACGTGCCACTCCCAGAATAAAGGCCACTTCCTGCTGGTTGTGGATGCCCCCGTGCATTTTCAGGTAATTCAGCAGACGTGATTTCAGGCTCTGCAGGGCAAATTCATTCAGCTTGCGGCTCAGAAACAGGCTGCGGTCGGAAATGATAGCAATGAAATTCCGCATCACGGCCGGCTGGGCATGCATGAAATTCTCAAAATGTTTCCGGTCCATGACAAGCACCTCGCAGAGTTCCGTTGCTTCCACATTCACCGGGAAGCGGTTCTCCGAGGCATAGATAAAAGCCGGTGCCAGAATATCGGGTGCCTTGATCCGGTCAATGGTGAGCTGCTTGCCTTCGGCGTTCTCCATTTGTGTCCTGACATTTCCCTTCATCAGAATAAACAGAGAACGGCACACGTCACCCTGACGGGCAATGAATTCTCCTTCTTTATACGTGCGCAGGCTGTTCGGGGCTTCGCGCAGCAACTGGCTGAGCGCTTCCGGATCACACCCTTCAAACAGGCTCATCCGGTTCAAAACTTCGGTATGCATCTTTCTTTTAACTTTTCTTTGGGTTGCGTGTCACATAAGTTACAGAAATCCTCTCCGGGATTCCGGATCTTTGCGCAAACTTAATGAAAAATCAACAATAACCCAAGAAGGAATATGGAAGGAAATATGTTTTGTTACCAGTGTCAGGAAGCAGCCAAGGGCACTGGATGTGTGTTGAAAGGAGTGTGCGGAAAGAAAGATACCACCGCACGCTATATGGATTTGCTGCTCTTCGTGGTACGGGGTGTGTCGGTAGCTGCCGATGCCTTGCGTACGGAAGGATGCCAGTTGGATGCCGATACGAATGCCTTTGTCACCGACGCACTTTTCGCGACGATTACCAATGCCAACTTTGACGATGAAAGCATTTTGGCCCGTGTACGCAAGGGATTCCTTTTGCGCGACCGTCTGAAAGCCCGTGCCGTGGATGCAGGCATCACTTTGCCGGAGGTGGATGAACTGACCTGGTGCGGAGAGGAAGAAGAATACCTGGCCAAATCAGCTTCTGTCGGTGTATTGAGAGAACCGGACGAAGATCTGCGTTCGCTGAAGGAACTGCTGATGTACGGACTGAAGGGAATGGCTGCCTACCACGAGCATGCCATGCGTCTGGGCTTTACGGAAGATGCCATCCATGCCTTTATGCAGTCGGCTCTGGCACGTATCACCGTGCAGGCGATGAGTGCAGACGAACTGGTGGCACTGGTGCTTGAAGCCGGACAATACGGGGTACAGGTGATGGCTTTGCTGGATCAGGCCAATACCACCCGATACGGTCATCCGGAACTGACGAAAGTGAACATCGGAGCAGGGAAGAATCCGGGCATCCTGATCAGCGGACACGACTTGCACGATCTGGAGGAACTTCTGCGCCAGACCGAAGGTACGGGAGTGGATGTATATACGCATAGTGAAATGCTTCCGGGACATTATTATCCGGCCTTCAAGCAGTACAAGCATTTTGTGGGCAACTATGGAAATGCCTGGTGGAAACAGCGCGAAGAGTTTACAGCGTTCAACGGCCCGATTGTCTTTACGACCAACTGCATCGTTCCGCCGCTGGAAAATGCCACTTATAAGGAACGGATGTTCACGGCCAATTCGACAGGCTATCCCGGATGCAGACACATTGCTGCAGATGCCGATGGTCATAAGGATTTCTCGGAAGTTATTGCCCTGGCCAAACAGTGCCAGCCGCCTGTGGAATTGGAGCAGGGAGAGATTGTCGGCGGATTTGCCCACAATCAGGTGATGCAACTGGCCGACAAGGTAGTTGAGGCTGTAAAGGGTGGTGCCATCCGTAAGTTTGTGGTCATGGCCGGATGCGACGGACGCATGAAGAGCCGTGACTACTATGCCGACTTTGCCCGGGCCCTTCCAGAAGATACGGTCATCCTGACGGCCGGTTGCGCAAAGTACCGTTACAACAAGCTTCCGTTGGGTGACATTCAGGGAATCCCCCGTGTGCTCGATGCCGGACAATGCAACGACAGCTACTCACTGGCCGTCATTGCCCTGAAACTGAAGGAAGTTTTCCAGTTGAATGATATCAACGAACTGCCCATCGTGTACAACATTGCCTGGTACGAGCAGAAAGCCGTCATTGTCCTGCTGGCCTTGCTGAGTCTGGGCGTAAAGCATATCCACCTGGGGCCCACCTTGCCGGCTTTCCTTTCACCCAATGTGGCCAAAGTGCTGGTTGAGCAGTTCGGCATCGGCGGCATTACTTCCCCTGACGAAGATCTGAAACGGTTCGGAATCTGATGACGGCTTAATATGATTCCTCGTTAGCCGGATTCCAGACATTTAGGAAAGTAATCTCGGTAATTCCACCACCTTCTCTCCCTTCGTAAGCATTCGAAGAAATGCACCTTTTACACTTTGAGGTTTGGTTGTAGCTTTGCGGCAGTGAATACAATCAAACCTCAATTATTATGAACAGACAAGAATTTGAAGAATTAGAATTGCAGGTGCAACAAAGCGAGCTGCCGTTGAAGTCGTACCTTCAACAGATAGGTGTAAGTTATTCAACCTATCACTACTGGCGTAGAAAATGTTCCGTTGACAGGAACGGTATCAAGCAAGAGTTGGCTCCCATCAGTTTCAAACAGGCAGCTACGGAATCTTCCCTTGAAGAACAAGTACCTCATGGTGTTGCACTGCTGTTTCCTAATGGCCTTCGTGCCCACT
>UMEZ01010885.1_pt1 | contig 10597 bp, 10 predicted proteins | sample 1964841 | NCBI WGS metagenome assembly UMEZ01 (sample SAMEA4836029, study PRJEB28245) | human gut metagenome | biome: gut microbiome; material: fecal sample | place: Denmark | collected 2008 | reverse complement strand
AAAAAGGGCTGTGCCCGGGAGCAATCCCGGGTGCAGCCCTTTTTGGGTAGTGACTATGGCACTTTGTGATAAAATATAATATCCATAATTTACACAGAACGATGGAAGCACCGGCGGTCATCCGGACCATCCTGCTGACTTTCCCTGAGATAGGGGGAGAAGGCGCTGCCGGAGAAGCTGGAGCAGATCCGCGCCAGAGTGGCAGCTCTGCGGCTCCCTGCCTGCCCGGAAGTGAAAATCAGCGTCAGCATTGGCGGTATCCAGCGCAGTGGCAGTCTCAACGCCCAGCTGCTGCATGCGGAGAAAGCACTGTACCGGGCGAAGGAGAAAAAGAATGCCGTGGAGGTCAGTGAATAACTAAAGGGGCTTGCCGCTTAATGCGACAGCCCCTTTCCTTTGACTAGTGACAGCCTACTTTGCAGCCCCCTGTTTCGGCACGATATCTCCGACACCGTTTAAAATATAATGGGGTTGGTAGCTGAACTGTTTGATGTTCTCCCTGTTGGAGATTCCAGTGAGCACCAGCACCGTTTCCATGCCGCTTTCTACGCCGCCGATTACGTCCGTATCCATCCGGTCGCCAATCATGACGGCATCTTCCGAATGGACACCCAGATGCTTCAGCCCTGTACGCATCATCAGGGGGTTCGGCTTGCCGATGAAATAGGCTTTCTTGCCCGTGGCCAGCTCGATGGGGGCAATGAGCGCCCGACAGGCCGGGATGATGCCCCGGTCGCTGGGGCTGGTCATATCGCTGTTGGTGCCGATGAGCTTGGCGCCCTTGTTGATCAGTTCTGTAGCCTTGACGATCATTTCGTAGTTGTAGCCTGTGGTTTCGCCCACCACTACATATTCCGGATTCATGTCATTGAAGGTGATGCCCGCATCATATAAGGCGTTCATCAGCCCGTGAGCTCCGATGGTGTACGCCGAGCAGCCAGGGGCCTGGATCTTCAGGAAATGGGCCGTGGCCAGGGCACTGGTGTAGAAGTGGTCTTCCTCGATGTCCAGGCCCATGGCCTGCAATTTCTTCCGCAGTTCCAGGGGGGACCGCTCGCTGGAATTGGTCAAAAACAAAAACTGTTTCTTTTCCTTCTTCAGCCAGGCCACGAATTCCTTGGTTCCGGGCAGCAGGGTGTTGCCGTGGTAAATGACTCCGTCCATATCGCTGATGAACCCTTTTTTCTTCCGGATGATATCCAAATCTCTCATGCTAGGTGCCTCCTTAGGGGGAATGCTTGTTTTGAATAATTGTATATGTATCAAAATTAGTAACTAAATTATTAATAAATAATTATTTTTAATTATAATTTAATTCTACATTGAAATAATCCACTTGTCAATAACAAAGAGTCTTAGTTGGCACGAAATGATGTAAGGGTCGGCACGTTGTGATGTATTTGCTGCCGCTCTTTTCCGGTATCATAAGAGCATCGAAAGGGTAAAGATGACAGGCACGCAAAGACGGCTTGGAATAAAGGAGATACAAAAGTTGCCGAATGAAACAACTGTGTGTCGTTCGTCATAAATTCCGGCTGCCATCCAAAATTCACGCAGGCTCCCCAAGCGGCAGCCCCTACGAAATCGCATACAGGCGATATTTATTGGGGGAATCACAAAAAAGGCCGTACCCAGGGAATACCGGGTGCAGCCCTTTTGACATTGCAGTCAAGATTGTATTTTGTTACAAATAAGTGACGGTTTCGCTCAGCGGTTTGCGCTGGAAATGGTGTGCCAAGGGTTTTACGTTTTCCGCTTTGTAGCCGAGATCGAGAAGCATGAGGATGCTTTCGTTTTCAGGAAGGCCCAGGGCCGCTGCGAGCTTTTCGGGATTGAAGAAATTGATCCAGCAGGAATCGAGGCCTGCGTTGGCGGCGGCCAGCAGCATATGGGTGGCCACGATGGCGGCATCTTCGACACCGGAGTTGTGCTTTCCGCCGGGATAGGTGAAGACGTTATTGCGGTCGTAGGCGACGACGAGTACCGTGCCTGCGCCATAGCGGCAGGGTGTCGCTTCGTCGATGACAGCAAGTGTCTCCGGCTTTTGCGCTACGTAGATATGCTGTTCCTGCAGATTCTTCGCCGTTGGTGCCAGTCGTCCGGCTGCAAGCACGGCATCCAGTGCTTCCTGCGGCACTGCTTTGTCACTGAAATTTTTGCAGGAAAAACGCTGTTGAATGAGATCAGTAAATTCCATGTCAATTACCTCCTTTTCTTTACTCTTTATCCTTTCGCCGTGAGAGCAGGAAATTCCTTCTTATTCAGGGAGAAGCCCCGCAGGGACCGGAAGCACAGTAAAATAACTGACAGCAGATTTTTGAAGTACGGAAAATATGATATAATGGGATAGCTTGCAGAGTGCAGGCTATCTTATTTTTTTTGTGGAGGAAATATTGAAGAGCGTAAGAAAATGGCTGGCAGGGGGCTTTATCCTCTGCCTGAGTATCATACAATTTGCAGGGACTGCCGCGGCGGACGGACCGGCCGTGCAGGCTCAGTCGTACATCCTCGTCGAAGCCTCGACGGGGCGCGTGATTTTGGAAAAGGATGCGGATGTCCTCAAGTATCCGGCCAGTATGACCAAGATGATGACGGCTGTCCTGGCCCTGGAAAATCTGCCTGCTGATGCGCAGATTCCTATCCTCAACGATGCGGCCAATACGGAAGATTGTCCTCTCGGCATTAAGGAAGGCGACGTCTTTACGCGCGATGAACTGATCGGTGGCATGCTCATGGTCTCCGACAACGGCGCCGCCGTGGCCCTGGCCGACAAGGTAGACGGCAGCGTCGCAGCCTTTGCGAAGCGTATGAATGCACGGGCCAAGAAACTGGGCATGAAGCATACCCATTTCGACAATCCCAACGGCCTGACCGTGCCGACCCATTATTCGACGGCCCGGGACATGATGAAGCTGGCCCGTTATGCCATGGAAAATGAAATGTTCCGCAAGATGGTGGCCCGCAAAAAGGCAGCTGTCTACTGGAAAGCACCGGCAGGCAAGACGTTCCTGGCGGAAAATACGAATGAACTCCTAGGTACTTATCCCGGCGCCATCGGCATCAAGACGGGCTGGACCGGTGAATCCGGCGGCTGTCTGGCCGCAGAAGCCCAGCGCGACGGCACGGACCTGATTGTCGTCCTCATGGCTTCTCCGACGGCAGAAGGGCGCTTTACGGACGCCAGGGCCCTCCTGGACTACGGCTTTTCCGAAGTGAAGCTGGCCGACGGCCCGAAGGCCGAGGAAACGAAGCATACCGTCTGGGTCAAAGGCGGTACGTCAGGGCGCACGGAAGTCAAGGCCGTTCACGATATCCACTATCCCCTCATTCACGGCGAAGATGCGTCGCATTACAGCCTGACCTATGAACTGCCGGACGTCGTCTCAGCCAAGGATACGCAGAGCGGCGTCGTCGGCCATGCCGTCGTCAAATATGACGGCCAGCCCGTCGGCAGCGTGGACCTGAAAGCCGAACCTGTTGAAAGCGGCTTTTCTCTTCTTTCCTGGCTCGTCGGCGCTGTCAGCTGGTTCTGGGGCTGGTAAAGCAGGAGGCATCTTATGATTTATCTTACGGGCGATATCCACGGCGATGTGACAAGGTTGGAAGCGGCGGCCCTGCAGCGGCGGGGCATCGCCATAAGGAAAGAGGATACGATCCTTGTCTGCGGCGACTTTGAGATTCCCTGGGGCGACGGGAAACGGGCGAAAGATGAAGCGCGCCTGGCGCGGCTGTCCCGCCTGCCGTACCGCGTGCTTTTCATCGACGGCAATCATGAAAACTATACGCTGCTAAAAAAGTATCCCGTCAGTACCTTTGCCGGCGCCCGCGTGCAGCGTCTCCTGCCCAACGTGATGCACGTCCTGCGCGGCGAGATTTTGACCCTTGAAGGGCAGACCTTTTTCTGCCTTGGTGGCGCAGCTTCCACGGACCGGAATCATTTGACGCAGGGCCTTTCCTGGTGGCCGGAGGAAGAAATTTCTCCTGATGAAAAAAGACGGGCCTTGGAAAATGCTGCACAGGCTAAGTGGCACGTCGATTACGTCGTTACCCATACGGCGCCGCAGGCGTGGAAAGAAAAGGCTTTTGGCAGCGTCCCCGGCGATGACTGCGAAACGGCGCGCTTCCTCGATATCCTGGCAGGGCGCCTTCATTATCAGCGCTGGTTCTTCGGCCATTTCCACTGGGACCACTATACAAAAGAAAGCCGGGCGGCCTGGCTTTTCAGCGACGTCGTCACGCCGGACCTTGGTCGCTGCGGGACCTTGCCGGCTGAGTACGTACGTCAGCAGCTGCCCGATACGCTGCGGATGCTCGCAGAAGCGGAAGAAACAGACCGGGAAAAACTCCACCAGGCCATCGTCAAAGCCAACCGGGAAGAAAAAATTCCCCTGGAAATCGCCATGTGGCTCTACCGCCGCTTCGATATCTGCAGACCGAAAAACTTCCTGGAAGACGTGTGAGGGGGAGGCGCACGAAGGTTTTGGCTGTCAGGCACAATCCTTTTTTTCACATCGTTTGCCGTGGGTCGTGATTCGTTTGCCGTGATAAAACAAATGCAGTTCGCAGTCGGCGGTCTGCAATTCGGTGTATAGGGCCGGAGGCCCGAGCGAATCCTGTGGATAGCCTGAACTTGTGTTTGTGCGAATTTTTCGACGAACGACAAACGTCAAACGAACCACAAAAAAGGCTGTCGCTTTATGCGGCAGCCTTTTTTCGTTAATCCAGTGTCAGCAGCAGTGCCATTTTGAACGGTCCGTCGGCGGTGACGGCATGGCGTCCGTTTTTGGCGAAGGCGAAGTTTTCGCCGGCTTTGATGGGGTAGTCGACGCCTTCATAGCGGATGACGGCCTTGCCTTCGAGGGCGAAGATCAGGGCTTCACCGGGGGCGGCGTGTTCTGCCAGGCCCGTGCCGGCGCCGAAGCTCATGACGACGAATTTGACTTTCGGCGACTGGATGATGTCGCGGTTGATGATTTTACCATCCTGGCAGGGGACGAGGTTCGCCAGGGAAAAGATTTTGCCTGCATCGATATTCATAAGTGATTCCTCCTCAATGGTGATTTCTATATAGACGGCACCGCTGCGGCTCTTCATGCCGACGGGGATACCTGGGGCGGCTACGGCGGCTTCGCCTTTCGTAAGTTTGATTTCGCCCTGCGGTCCGTAGAGGCTCATGCTGCCGTCGTTGACGTAGACGAGCTTGGCCTGGCGGTAGATTTCAGGGCTGATGTCTGTATTCGCGGCCAGGGAAAAATAGAAGACCTGATAGGCATCGCTGTTGACGAGCTCCTTAGAAATCGTGCAGCCTGCCACCGGTGCGTTGTCGCGGCTGATGGAAAATACCTTGCCTTTTACTTCCTTCATGATGTCGCCTCCTTTTCATGGCTTTAGTATAACGCAGCAGGGAACATGACGCTGTTGTAATTCCAACAGGAGTTAGGAATTAAATCCAAATTCACCGCGTTTTTGAGGAGTTTTGGGATTTGATTCCTCAAAATCGCAGGGCCTACTGGGTATGATATAATGGAGATAAGATTTTTAAGGCGATAAGGAGAGAGTAAGATGGATGATATTTTGGCAGGGCTGAATGAGGAACAGAAAGCGGCGGTGACGGCGACGGAAGGTTTCGTGCGCGTCATTGCCGGCGCCGGTTCGGGGAAGACGCGGGCCCTGACGCGGCGCTTTGCCTATTTGGTCGATGAAATCGGCATCCTGCCGGGAAATATCCTCTGTGTGACTTTCACCAACAAGGCAGCCAACGAGATGCGCCAGCGCATCCACGCCCTGACGGGCGACGACGATACGGGCTACATCAATACCTTCCACGGCTTCTGCGTCTCTGTCCTGCAGGAAGACAGCCATGCCGTCCAGTATCCAAAGCGCTTCCTCGTCCTCGACAACGCCGATATCGACCAGATGCTGCAGCTCATCTATGAAGAACGGGGCCTGACTTCGCGGGACATGACCTTCAGCAAGGCCCGGGACATGATTGAAATCCAGAAACTCTTCAAGAAGCCTGACTATTATCATGATTTGATTGACCTGTCGTTCCAGAATTTGGAAGAGAAGTACCGCACGGCCGACACGGTGCAGGACATCATTTTCTACGGTTATCTCTATCAGGAAAAGAAGTGCTTCGGCCTCGACTACAACGACCTGATCAAATTCACGCTTTACATCTTTAAGGAACACGACGACATCCGCCTCAAGTGGCAGGAGCGCCTGGAATACATCATGATCGATGAATTCCAGGATATCGACATGCTGCAGTATGAATTGATGTGCGTCCTCTGCGATTACCATAAGAATCTCTTCATTGTCGGCGACCCGGACCAGACGATTTATACCTGGCGCGGTGCCGATGTCCGCTATCTCCTCGATTTCGACAGGAATTTTCCCGGCACGAAGACCATCATGATGATGAAGAATTACCGCTCGACGCCGCAGATCCTGACCGCAGCCAATTCGCTCATCGCCAAGAACGAAGAACGGATGAACAAGAAGCTCATTCCCATGCTGCCGCCCGGGAAGAACGTCGTCTGCGACCACTGCCCGTCGCCGCAGGAAGAAGGGGCGCGCCTGGCCAGGGAAATGCTGCGCCTCCATGGGGAAGAGGGCGTCCCTTTCCGGCAGATGACGGTCCTCTACCGGGCCCATTATCTGACGCGGAACTTAGAAGATGCCCTTCTCAAAGCCGACGTGCCCTATACGATTTACAGCGGCGTTCCCTTTTTCGGCCGCCTGGAAATCAAGAATGCCCTGGCCTACCTGCGCCTCATCGCCTTTCGCGATGACTTATCGTGCCTGCGCGTCCTCAATGTGCCGAAACGCAATCTGGGCAAGCGCCGCGTAGCTTTCCTGCAGGACTATGCGGCTGAAAACGGGTGTTCTATTTATCAGGCCCTGGAAGCGAATCTCGACGACGGCCTCTTTAAGGGGACGAAAGCCCGGGCCTTCGTCGAGCTCATCGACGAATTCAGCCAGACTTACCGGGAAAAGCCCATTTCCCGCGTCCTCGCGGAAATCCTCGACCGCAGCGGCTACGAAGCGATGCTGCGCACCGAAGGGAATCAGGCCCGTCTCGATAATCTGGCGGAGCTGAAGCAGGCCGTCTTTGAGTACGAAACGACGTGCGGCGAAGAAGCGGGGCTGGAAGACTACTTGAACCACATCGCCCTCTTTTCCAATCAGGATGCGGGCAGCAGCGGCGACAAGGTGAAACTGATGACGGTCCACACGGCGAAGGGACTGGAATTTCCCTATGTCTTCCTCTGCGGCCTCAACGAAGGCGTCTTCCCGTCGCGCAAAACGCGGACCCGCCAGGCCATGGAAGAAGAACGGCGCCTGGCCTTCGTCGCCATGACGCGGGCCGAAAAGGGCCTCTATCTGACGGAAGCCGAAGGGATGGACTTCGACGGCTGGCTCCGTTATCCGTCGCGTTTCCTCCTCGACATTGATCCGTCGCTCCTGGAATTCAGGGAAAAAGCAAAAGATTCCCTCATCGAAGAGACGAGGGAATATATCCGTAAGACCGATGTGAAATTAGGACGAAACCAGCGCCGGCAGGACCTCCTGCAGACGGGCCAGCGCGTCCATCACAGGGCCTTCGGCGACGGCACGATAAAAAGCGTCGATATGGAAAAGATGGCCTATCTCATCCAGTTCGACAAGATGGCAACGCCGCGGCAGATCGCCTTCAAAATCAAGCTGACAGCTATTTGAGCGCCTAGAGCTTAGGCGCCGTATCGAGATTCTTGAAGCGGACGAAGTCGAGGACGGCTTTCTTGTTGCCTTCGTCGAGGATGCGGTAGAGGGAGAGGAGCTGCGCTTCGTCCGGCGCCAGCGTGCTGTTCAGACCATCCGTGCCCGGTTCCATGCGGACATCGTAGCCCATGAGCCACGATTCGGAGACGTGCAGGGCCCGGGCCAGGTTTCGTTCCCAACAGCGACGGTATTACCATGGAAATCATCTATGAAATTTAGATGCATTGGTTTTGCTGCAAACTGCAAACTAAAAACTACAAACTTTATTTTCTGCCCTCTACACAGATCCATTTTTCTTTCGGTTCGATGTGGACTTTGACGGTCGTGAAGCCGGCCTTGCGGAAGAGGCTTTCGAAGGTTTCCGGCGTCGGGTTGTAGAGGTGGTAGTGCTGGATGTTTTCGCGGGTTTCCGGGCTCAGGTCCGGGCGTTCGTAGATTTCGGCGATGAGCAGGAACGTGCCGTCTGGTTTCAGGACGCGGCAGACTTCTTTCAGGTTTTCCGGCGGATCCGGCCAGAAATAGAAGCTTTCGACGGTCGTGATTTTATCGAAGCTGCCGTCAGGGAAGGGGAGCTTTTCGACGGAGCCTTCATAGATTTCCATTTTTCCGGCGGCAATGGCAGCGGCATTAGTCTGGCGCGAAGTCTGGACGGACGTGGCAGAATAGTCGATGCCCGTCAGATGGCCCGTCGTCACGTGGGCGCTCATGCGGCGCAAATTGGCACCGCCGCCGCAGCCGATGTCGAGGACGGCTTCATCGCCGCGCCAGGTGAAGTGCGAGAGGCCCCAGGCTGTGAGGGGCGCATGGCTTTCATTCATGCGGGCCAGCATCTGTTCGCCCGCTTCGCCTGTCGGTTTGGCTGGATTGCCGGCAGCCGTGACAGCTTTTTGTTTTTCTTCTTTTGTCATAGTAGAAGCACCTGCTTTCTTGATTTGATAACTTTTCTCTATTGTACAACTTTTTTTGATTTTTTCAAATCTATATATTGACATATCGATAAAAATAGATGTAATAAAAGCATGAACGAAATAGATATCTTCAAAGCACTCGCGAATGAAACGCGGCTGAATATCCTGAAATGGCTGAAGAATCCGGAAAAATATTTTCCTCTGCAGGGAATCCATTTACCGGAAGGGGCGAAGTTTGACAACTGTGCCTGCGTAGGATTCATCTGTGACAAGGCAGGAGTATCGCAGTCGACGATATCCAATTATCTGGACATGCTGCAAAGAGCGAACCTCCTATTGCGGAACTGGATATCCCCACCGCCTGCAGGCCATTTAAGAGGAGTGGGAATTTGAGGTTATGACCATAAGGAATTAGATGACACCGAAAAAATAAATAAAAAAGTATAAGTTCACTTTACTTTTCGTAGTATTTGCAACAGACAACAGGGCGATTTCCTGATAGCATAGATATAATAAGAATAAGGAGGGATTTTTATGAGTTTCAAAAAACGTATCGTCGGTGTCATCGGTCTGGGCCATGTCGGTGCCCATGTGGCCTTCAACCTGGGGGTCTTAGGCATTGCCGACGAAGTCAAGCTCTGTGATGTCAACCATGATAAACTGGTCAGCGAACGGCAGGACTTCATGGACGCCGTTATGTTTATGCCTCATCGTGTCAACTATACCATTGCCAGCTATGAAGAACTGGCGGACTGCGACGTCATCGTCAATGCCATCGGCGACATCAAGCTCTGCGCTTCGGGCAACCGTGACGATGAAATGCATTTCACGGTACCTCAGGTAGCCGACTACATCCCGAAAGTTATGGCCGGCGGCTTCAAGGGCATCATCATCAACATCACCAATCCCTGCGACGTCATTACAGACCTCATCGCCAAGAAGAGCGGCCTGCCCAAGGGGCACGTTTTCGGTACGGGCACAGGTCTCGACAGCTCGCGTCTGGTCAGCGCCATTTCCCAGCAGACCGGCCTGGACCACCATTCCTTCTCGGCCTACATGATGGGCGAACACGGCAATTCCCAGATCGTCCCCTGGTCGCTGATCCACTTTGGTGGCAAGCCCTTGGCTGAATTGGAAGAAAATCCGAACTACGTCTTCGATAAAGACAAGGTCCAGGAACAGACCATCAAAGCCGGCTGGGTCACGTACTCCGGCAAGGGCTGCACGGAATACGGCATCAGCATGACCGGTGCCACCATGGTCCGCGCCGTCCTGCGTGATGAACGGAAAATCATGGCCGCCAGCGCTCCTTTGGACGGTGAATACAGCGAAAAGGGCATCTTCTGCGGTGTCCCGTCGGTCATCGGCGCCAACGGCATCGAAGAAGTCATCGAATACAACTTGCCTGACGACGAACTGAAAAAATTTAAAGCCTGCTGCGCGACGATTCGTCAGAACATCGCCAACGCAGAAGCTTTTTGGAAGAAATAGATTGAATTGAAATTACAATGCCTGCGGCAGAGTGAAGAACCAGGTTTGGCTTTCTTGCTCAGCCGGGGCATTTTTTTTCAGGCTGAATTTGACCTTGTGGACACTCTTGTCTTCTTGAACAACATCAAGACCTAGGGCGTCGGCGGCAGCTATGTCGTAGCCAAGAATACCTTATTCAACGTCTACCAGAGCTTTGGCTCTAAGTGGAAGACGAATAAGACCCATGCCGATGATCCGGAAGAACAGACGAGAGCTGAATTCGTATTCTCCTTCTAAGAGAACGTTTGAGGTTTGATGTTTGAAGTTTAATGTAAAAAGGGCTGTCGCTGATGCGGCAGCTTTTTTTTAGGGGTTAGCAGTCAGGGGCTAGGGGTTAGTGGTGTTAATTCATCTTCATCTTCATGGTGCGGCGGAGACTCGTGACTTTAGTCATG
>UMEZ01090995.1_pt1 | contig 10625 bp, 9 predicted proteins | sample 1964841 | NCBI WGS metagenome assembly UMEZ01 (sample SAMEA4836029, study PRJEB28245) | human gut metagenome | biome: gut microbiome; material: fecal sample | place: Denmark | collected 2008 | reverse complement strand
CCGGCTGCTCCGGCAGAACCGGAACCTGAGCGCAAATCGTTTTTCAAAAGCAAAACAACTGCTATGCCCGCGTCAAAAACCATTTCCATACCAATGGCGCAAAAGCAGGTTAAAGTAATTGTGCTGGAACCGGTATCGTTTGACGATTCGCAGAAAATTGCCGATTACCTTAACGGAAGCCAGCCGGTAGTTGTTAATTTTGAAGCTACCGATAAAGTTGTTATGAAAAGAATGACCGACTTTATCAGCGGCGTTGTTTATGCTTTGGGCGGCAGTATGAAAAAAATAGGCCATAATATTTTGGTATGCGCGCCTAAAAACGTTGATATTAATGCAGATGATAATATTTATGACGAAAGAGGGGGACAGCCTTGGAAAAAATAACTGATAAAACAGGACGTATAGCTTTTATTGGCGGCGGCATGATGGCGGAAGCCATTTTAAAAGGCATGCTGCATAAGGAAATTGCGGAGCCTGAAATGATAATAATCAGTGACCCTTCGGCGGGGCGCCGCGAATACCTTGAAAAAACTTATAAAGTTAATACCACCGCCTGCAACGTGGAAGCTGTTAAAGCAGCAGGCTTTGTAATTCTTGCTGTAAAACCTCAGGTGGCTGATGCGGCCATAACTAAAGAGGTAGCCGATGCAATTCCGCAAAATACAACGGTGCTTTCCATTATGGGCAGCGTTAACCTTGACAAGCTGCATAAACTTGTTCCCGGGCATGCTGTTATCCGCGTTATGCCAAACACCCCTTTGGCTGTTGGTTGCGGCATGACGGCCATTGCTCCTGACGAAAACGTAAGCGAAGAAATGCTTGATGTTGCCAAAGCTGTTTTTGGCAGCTGCGGCGAAATTGAAATTATTGCCGAAAGCGCCATAGAAGCTATTGCGGCAGTAAGCGGCTGCGGGCCGGGATATGTATTTATGATGATTGACGCTCTGGCTGACGCAGGTGTAAACGCAGGCCTGCCGCGCGCCATGGCGATAAAACTGGCGGCGCAGACTTTTGCCGGCAGCGGCAAAATGGTATTGGATACCGGTCTGCACCCGGCTGTTTTGCGTGACCAGGTAACATCACCGGGCGGCACAACTATTGCCGGCATACATGCGCTTGAAAACCGCGGCGTAAGAGCTGCTATTTACGATGCTGTACTGGCAGCAATGCAGCGCAGCAGGAAGCTGCAGGGCAAATAAATGGCAGACAGAGAAAAAATACTGCGTTATTTTAAAGCCGGCGGCGATGAAGAACTGGCAGCAAAACTGCTTGACCTTGCCGAAGGGGCAAGAAAAAGCAAAAAGTTCCGCATAACGGATTTTTTAGATCCGCACAGCTATAATGTAGCGGAAATTGTTGCCGCTAACTACGAAAACATAAAAATTGAAGCTGACGGCGGGTTTAATAATGCCGAAAGAGTAAAAGCGGCATTTATAGACGAAAACTTTATGGGCGCACCCGATTACGGCATCAGCTGCTTTGAAGTTAAATGGGACAAACGTTTTTACACCATCGGGCACCGTGATGTGCTGGGGGCGTTTATGGGCATGGGCTGCAAGCGCGAAATTTTGGGCGATATTGTTATTACGCCGGAAGGCGCGCATTTTGTTGCCGATAAAAGTTTTGCCAATTACATTGAAAGCAACCTTACGCAAATTGGCAGCGCGCCGGTTACCATAACCGAAATACCGCGCGAAAACCTGGCCCAGCGTGAAGAAAAAGTAAAAATCATTAGTGCCACAGTTGCCGATTTAAGGCTTGACGCCGTTGCCGCCGCAGGCTACGGTGTTTCCCGCTCGCGCATGGCCGATGAAATAAAAAGCCTTAATGTACGTGTAAACTGGAAGGAAGCCAAAAAGCCATCGCAAAGCGTAAACGAAGGCGATGTAATATCCTTCCGCAGCCGCGGGCGTGTAGAAGTTGCCGAAATACGCGGCACAACCAAAAAGGGACGCATGAGCATTACTTTAAAACGCTATATTTAATGTTGGAGGAAAGAGGCAGATGTTTACACCTCTCGATTTAAAAAATAAAACCTTTACCAAAGGCTTCCGCGGTTATGAAACCGAAGAAGTAGACAAGTTTTTTGCGCAGGTTGTAAAAGATTTTGAACGTCTGTATCAGGATAATATCGAACTGAAAGAAACCGTTGAACGTGTCAGCGCCAAGCTGGAATATTACCAGCAAATGGAAGCAACCATGCAGAACACTTTGGTTGTGGCGCAGGAAACGGCGGACGAAGTTAAAAAAACAAGCGAAAAGAAAGCACAGGTTTTGCTTGACGAAACCACCGCCAAATGCGAAGGCATGAAAACAGATGCCAAAAACGAGGCAGACCGCCTGCTTAACGAAGCCTGTACTGCCGCAGCGCAGGCTAAGGCCGAAGCCGACAGCTATGCCGAAAAAGTGCGCAACGAAGCCAATGCCGAAGCGGATAAACTGCGCAACGATACAGAAGCCGAAATGAACAAGCTGAAAGCAGACACGCAGCAGTTTGTTAACAAAATGCGCATTGCCGCCGAAGTTGAAGTGGCAAAATTAAAGGTAAAATCGGAAGAATCCTGCAAAAATATTATTGATAAAGCAAGGGAAGACGCCGTTGAAACTCTTGGCAAAGCACGCATGCAAGCAGAAAAAACAGTTAGCGACGCTGACGCAAGGGCACGCAAGCTGATGTTTGACGCTGAAAACAAAGCAGCGCTTGCCAAAAACAGTTTTGATGACCAGGTAAAAAAAGCCAATGTACACCGCCAGCACATGATAAATTTGCTGGAATCGCAGCTTGAGCTTTTAAAGAGCTTTGATAAAAATACTGAAGAATAGGCGGAACGATTATGATAATCCTTGTGAGGCACGGAGAAGCAACACATCATACTCAGCATTTAACAGGCGGCTGGACAGATTCTGACCTTACCGAAGCCGGGCGCAGGCAGCTGGAAGCACTTGCGGAAAAACTGGCACTTGATTTTAAAGGCCGCAGCGAAAAATTCCGCATTTTGGCAAGCGATTTAAAACGCGCTGCCGAAAGTGCTGCCATTATTGCCGCACGCCTGCATATGGACGGTAAAGTTGAAAAGCACGCGTTTCTGCGCGAAAAAAACAACGGCCTTGCCGCCGGAATGACCGAAAGCGAAGCCAAGGCAATTTACCGTCCGGCAGCGACGCTGAAGGAACTGCATCACCGCAACTATCCGGGCGGAGAAACGCGCAAGGAATTTTATGACCGCTGCGTTGAAGGCATTAAAGCCTGTGCCGATATGGAAAAAGAAAACCTGATTATCGTTGCGCACAAGGGCACTATTCAAAACATTATTTTTTACTGGCTTGGCTTTGATATCGAAGAAGTAAACAAATATAACTTTTCCGTCGATATCCTGCCGGGCAGCGTAACCGTACTTGGCATTAACAAATGGCTGGAGCACAGCATCTTTTTGTTAAATGATACATCGCATTTACATAAAGGCGAAGGATACGGAATTTTTTCGTATAAGTATTACAAAAAACATTGACGGTTTTTCGCCGGTGTTGTATAATGATTGTGTTTTTAAATATTCTTACAGGCTATGATAAAGACAGTAGCCGGCACGAAGCAGCGCAGCGATTCCGGGACAGTGCAAGCCGGAACAGGACAGAAGGCCGGTGAAAATCACTTTGGAGCTTCCGTACAGAAACAGCAGTAAGTACGGACGGGGTAACGCACGTTAACGGCGTTGAGAGTGGCGCGTAAATTCTGCGTCATTAGGGTGGTACCACGGGTTATACAGTCTCGTCCCTTTGGGATGAGGCTTTATTTTTTTTGGAGGTGTAAAAAATTGGATTACAGCAAAACGCTTAACTTACCGGAAACAGAGTTTCCTATGCGTGCCGGACTGCCGGAACGTGAACCGGAAATTTTAAAATACTGGTATGACAACAACATTTACGAAAAGAAACAAAAACTGCACGCAGGCCACAAAAAATTTGTTCTGCACGACGGACCTCCGTATGCCAACGGACAAATTCATATGGGCACTGCTCTTAATAAAATTTTAAAAGACATCATCATGAAATATAAATATACCCAGGGTTATGATACTCCGTACGTTCCCGGCTGGGATACCCACGGCATGCCGATTGAACATGCTGCCATTAAAAACCTTGGCCTGAACCGCAACGAGCTTGACCCGCTGGTACTGCGCAACGAATGCAAAAACTACGCTTTGCAGTGGATTGACATTCAGCGCAACGATTTTAAACGCCTTGGCGTTTTGGGCGACTGGGATCATCCCTATGTAACCCTTGTTCCTGATTACGAAGCCGTACAGATTCATGTATTCGGCGAAATGGCTAAAAAAGGCTATATCTATAAAGGCCAGAAATCCGTTTACTGGTGCCCGCACTGCGAAACCGCTCTGGCAGAAGCAGAAATTGAATACGCTGAACAGAAAACTCCGGCTATTTACGTAAAAATGCCGATTGTAAAAGACAACGGCATGATGCCTGAAGCAGCAAAAGGCAAACCGGCCTATATGGTAATCTGGACAACCACACCGTGGACCATGCCTGCCAACGTTGCCGTTGCCCTGCATCCTGATATTGAATATGCATGGGTTGAATGTGAAGGCGAAGTTCTGTTCCTTGCCAAAGAGCTTTTGGAACAGGTTGGCAAAGTATGCAAGAAAGATTTGAGCAACGTGCTTGGTACCTGCAAAGGCAAAGATATGGAATTTGCCGAATGCCGCCATCCGTTCGACACCATTGAACGCAAATCCATCGTTGTACTTGCCGACTATGTAACGCTTGATGCCGGTACCGGCTGCGTACATACCGCTCCCGGCCACGGCGATGTCGACTTTGAAACCGGTATTAAATATCATCTGCCAATTATCTGCCCGGTAGATAAATCCGGTAAATTTACCAAAGAAGCAAAACAGTTTGAAGGCATGTTTGTATTTGATGCCAACATTCCTATCTTAAAATATCTTGCTGAACTCGGCATGCTGTTCGGCAAAGAAAACATCCGCCATCAGTACGCACACTGCTGGCGCTGCAAAAACCCGATTATTTACCGTGCAACCGAGCAGTGGTTCGCATCTATCGACGGTTTCCGTGATGATGCGCTTGCTGCCATTGCCAACGAAGTTAAATGGATTCCGTCCTGGGGCAAAAGCCGTATCCATAACATGGTTGCCGACCGCAACGACTGGTGCATTTCGCGTCAGCGCGTATGGGGCGTTCCTATTCCGGCGTTCTACTGCGAAGAATGCGGCAAACCGATGATTACTGACGAAACCATTAACGCCGTTGCCGATTTGTTCCAAAAAGAAGGTTCCGACGCATGGTGGAAACACGAAGCCGAAGAAATTCTGCCGGAAGGCACTACCTGCCCGCACTGCGGCGGCAAACACTTTACCAAAGAAAGCGACATTATGGACGTTTGGTTCGACAGCGGTTCTTCTCATGCAGCTGTTGCCAAAGTACGCCCGGAACTGGCATGGCCTGTTGATATGTACCTTGAAGGCAGCGACCAGCACCGCGGCTGGTTCCAGTCCTCGCTTTTAACAAGCGTTGCCACCACCGGCCACGCTCCGTATAAATCCGTTTTAACCCACGGCTATGTTGTTGACGGCGAAGGCCGCAAAATGTCCAAATCCGTAGGCAACACCGTTGCTCCGCAGGACGTTATCAAACAATACGGCGCAGATATTATCCGCCTGTGGGCTGCTTCCAGCGATTACAAAGCTGATATCCGTATCTCCAAAGATATTTTGAAACAGCTTTCCGAAGTATACCGCAAAATCCGCAACACCATCCGTTACATTTTGGGCAATACCAACGACTTTGACTACGAAAAAGACAAAGTACCGTTTGAACAGATGCAGGAGCTTGACCGCTGGGCACTCATGCACATGCAGCTGCTGAAAAAAGAAGTACAGCAGGCTTACGAAGATTACGATTTCCATGTACTGTACCATGCAATTCATAACTTCTGCACCGTAGAAATGAGCAGCTACTATCTGGATATTCTGAAAGACAGACTGTACGCTTACAAAGCAGACAGCATTGAACGCCGCAGCGCCCAGACTGCCATGTATGAAATTATGGTTGATTTGGTTGTAATGCTGGCTCCGGTACTGAGCTTTACCATGGAAGAAGTATGGCAGTTCATGAAGAAAACCTCCGATATGCCGGAATCCGTACTGATGATGCCCTGGCCGGAAGTTAAAGAAGAATACATCGACCCGGCTCTGGAAAAGAAATGGGAAGACTTCATCGGCATCCGCAGTGAAATTACCAGAGTTCTGGAAGTTGCACGCAAAGCCAAAACCATTGGCCATTCCCTTGATGCCAAAGTTGAACTTTATGCCGAAGGCGAAGCGCTTGCAGTACTCAAATCCGTAGAAAAAGATTTGCCTGCACTCTTAATCGTATCGCAGGCAGAACTGTATGAAGGCGTTGGTGAAGCAGGTGAGGCAACAACCCGCGAAGATTTGAAAGTTGCCGTTAAAGCTGCTGAAGGCCATAAATGCGAACGCTGCTGGATTTACAGTGACACCGTTGGCCAGGACGCAGAACACCCAACCCTGTGCGCACGCTGCGCCGAAGCAGTTAAATAAAACAGCTTTTAGAAAATAAATAAAATGACAAAACAGCCTTTTACTTACAAAAATAGGTAAAAGGCTGTTTTTATGCTAAATTTCTTGATTAACTACTATTGAATAGGGTATAATTGCTTTGAAAATTTGTCGCATGAAGAACGGTTAAAATTAAAACATCAAATTGATATATTGGAGGATAACTTATAAGGGGTGAATTATAATGAGTGAAGCATTCGCAATTTTAAGCGGAGCTTTAGATGAAGCTATAAATGATACCAAAACAAAAAAATTACCAAGAAATGTCAGAAGTATAGAAATAGAACCTGCTGGTGTTTATACATCTGCTCAGGTAAAAAATATTAGAGAAAAAATCGGTTTAACGCAGAAACTGTTCGCCAAATATATCGGTGTTTCTACAAAAACAGTAGAAGCGTGGGAAGCCGGGCGCAATAAACCTTCCGGCCCTTCTAACAGGCTTCTATGGTTGTTAGATATGGGAAAAATTACAATTTAAAAATTAAAATGGCAACATACTTTTTGAGTATGCTGCCATTTTTTGTTTGTTTTTTTACAAATTAATTATTGTTTTTTAGCTGCTGCGCTGATGATTTCTAAAACGAGGCGCGCAAGGTTGTAAAGGTCTTTTTCTTTTAAGCATTCTTCGGTAGAATGGATTTTATCCATACCGGTGGAAAGCGCAACGCAGGGCAGACCCATGCCGCACAGGTAGTTGCCGTCGGTGCAGCCGCCGCTGCTGAACAGTTTAAACGGCAGACCGAGTTTTTTGGTTGCTTCCTTTACAAATACAACGCCGAGGTCATCTTCGCTGATGCGCATTGCGGGCGAGCCTTCTTCAACATTAATTTCAATTTGTCCGCCGCCTGCTTCAACAGCTTCGGTAAGAGTTTTTTTGGTATCGTTAATTAAAACGTCAAGTTTTTCCGGGTTCAGGCAGCGCATATCAATAACAAATTCGGCGCTTGGCGCAACAATATTGCTGGCAAGGCCGCCTTCAATTTTGCCGACGCTGAGCGTGGTTTCTTCGTCCAAACGTCCGTAAGCGGGCAGGGCGGTTAAGGCTTTGGCGGCCAGCATAATGGCGTTAATGCCTTTTTCTGGTTCTACGCCTGCATGGGCAGCTTTGCCGATAACTTTTACAAACAGTTTAACGGCGCGCGGTGCGGCGTTGTTTACAAGGCCGGGTTCAAAACCTTCATCAAGGCAATAGCCTATATCAGCTTTAATCCATGAAGGGTCCATATATCTTACGCCGATGCTGCCGATTTCTTCGCCGATAGTGAAGCACAGCTGAATATCGCCGTGGGGCAGTTTGTTTTCAAGGATTACTTTTACTGCTTCGAGGCTTGCGGCAATGCCTACTTTATCGTCGCCGCCGAGAGTGGTTGTGCCGTCGGAATACAGCACGCCGTCTTTACGTACAACTTTGGTGCCGGTGGTAGGAGCAACGGAATCCATATGTGCTTCAAACATCAGGCCGGGCACTTTGTAATCCAGGTTTGAAGGAATAAATGCCCATACGTTGCCGGTGGTGGCGCCTGCTTTTTTGCCTGCGTCGTCAATTTCGGCTTTAATGCCGAGTTCCGCCAGTTTTTTTACAATTAAATCAGCTTCCGCTTTTTCATCAAGGCTGGGGCAGGGAACGCTGACAAGTTCAATAAATTCATTTAAAAGACGTTCTTCGTTAATCATATTTTACCTCCGTGTGATATAACATCTTTTATATTATAACACTTAAAAATAATAAAAACATAAAACTTTTCATTTTTAAGGTGTTGGTTTATTCTGAAAATATGGTACAATATGGAGAGGCTTAGGCCTAATAAACGGCGCGGCAACATCTGTGGCGACGCCAGAAGGAGCGTATTATGAAACGCAGTGAAAAATTTGTTCAGGCTAACCGTGAAGCCAAGGCTACATGGATAGCACTCGCACTTGTAATTTTGTTTTGGTATGCGGCAGGCTTCGGGCTGGAAAATTCGACGGTTGAATTTTTCCATACACCCATCTGGGTTATCGGCGGCTGCATAGGTACCTGGCTTTTTGCGGTTTTGGTTTGCTGGGTGCTGGTTCGGTTTGTCTTTAAGGATTTTGACTTGGAAGACGGGGAGGAAAAATAATATGGGCAACTGGGTTAATCTTCTTCCTGTTTTCTGCTTTTTGATGTTTATGCTGGGCGTAAGTTTTTACATTCAGTATGCTTCGCGCAAAGAGCGCAGCACAAATTTTGCGCGCGATTATTTTATCGGCGGCTACAGCCTGGGCGGTTTTGTGCTTGCCATGACAACTGTGGCAACGTACAGTTCCGTAAGCACGTTTGTTGGCGGGCCTGGCATGGCGTGGCTGGTTGGCTACGGCTGGCTGTATATGGCCATTGTGCAGGTTGTTGTTGTATTTTTGGTTTTGGGTGTTTTCGGCAAAAAAATTGCGCTTATTTCGCGTAAAATTAATGCCATTACGGTTATAGATGTTATCCGCAGGCGTTATCAGTCTGATTTTCTTGCCAACATGTCGGCGCTGTTTATTGTAATGTTTTTCTGCGGCACAATGGTTGCGCAGTTTGTAGGCGCTGCAAAATTGTTTGAAGCCGTTACCGGGTTTTCGTATCTTACAGGTCTCAGCCTTTTTGGGCTGATTGTGGTTTTTTACACTACCGTTGGCGGTTTTAAGGGCGTTGCAATTACTGATGCCATTTGCGCTGTTGCCATGCTTGTAGGACTGGGAATTTTGTTCAGTTCCATGCTCAGCGCAGGCGGCGGCTACGATAATATTATGAATTACATTAATACCAATCATCATGATATGCTGGAGCCGCTTTCGCAGGGCAAAATGCCGATGTCGCTGTACATCAGCCAGTGGCTGCTGGTTGGCATTTGTACTTTGGCGTTGCCGCAGTCCGTTGTGCGCGGTATCAGCTACAAAAACACCAAAGCGCTGCACAACGCCATGCTGATAGGCACTATTACCATAGGTGCCATGACGCTTGTTGCAACATGGATTGGCGTGCTTTCCAAAGGTATTTTAACTGATACTTTGGCTGCATACGGAAACAGCGTTGATAACATTACCCCGCTGACGATTGTAAAAACCATGGGGCCGCTCTGGGCAGGCATTACCATTATAGGGCCTATTGCGGCAACGGTATCGACGGTTTCTTCGCTTTTGCTTTCTTCTTCTTCTTCAATCATTAAAGATGTGTACATGCGCGAAATGGAAAAACGCAATGTTGAAGTAAGCAACGATAAAATAAAAAGGCTCAGTATGCTGGCAACCGTTGTGCTTGGCTTAATTGTGTATGTTGTGGCCATTGACCCGCCAAGCGTAATCTGGCAGATAAATATGTTTGCCTTCGGCGGTTTGGAAACGGCGTTTTTCTGGGTGCTGCTGTTTGGGCTGTTCTGGCCCAAGGCCAACCGCACGGGTGCAATACTGGCAATGCTGGGCGGCGTGGTAAGCTACTGCGTATGCATGGCCATGCAGATTAAAGTGTTTGATTTGCATCAGATTGTTATCGGAATTGGCGTTTCGCTGATTTTGTTCCTGATAGGCACTTGTATCGGCAAAGCGCAGGATGAAGAAGTGTTGCGTGTATTTTTCCCGGAAAGATATCCGGACTGATTAAGAAGAATGTTATAAAAAAATTAAGGCTGTCTGTTAATGCAGGCAGCCTTTTGCGCATAAAGTGTATAAAATAAGAGGGCAGAGGCCCTCTTATTTTTTTAGAAGTTCGTTTTTTAATTTGTAGTATTCGCGTGAAAAATATGCCGGAAGCTGCGCTTCGCGGTGGTCGTAGCCAAAGGCGCGGCGCGTAATGCTGATGACAGGCGGTGCCTGAATGCGTTTGGCAACTGCAAGCCCGCAGAATAATTTCCACCAGCGTTCAAGGTCGGCAATAAATTCACCGGGAGTTTTAAAGGTGGCAGTTATAATTTCCGGCGGGCAGTTTAAGTGTTCAGCCAATGTTCCTTCGGCATACCAGCGTAAAATATCGGCTGGTGAAGTTTTTTGCCAGCTTTCAACAAACATGGC
>UMEZ01052364.1_pt1 | contig 10635 bp, 7 predicted proteins | sample 1964841 | NCBI WGS metagenome assembly UMEZ01 (sample SAMEA4836029, study PRJEB28245) | human gut metagenome | biome: gut microbiome; material: fecal sample | place: Denmark | collected 2008 | reverse complement strand
ACGCTTGGCGAAGTAGCCAAGCATGTGGCTCCCGGAGTGACTACTCGCCGCCTCGACGACATAGCCCGCCAGTTCATTCTGGATAACAACGGACTGCCCACTTGTCTGGGATATCACGGATTCCCGGGCACACTCTGCATAGAGGTAAACGAAACAGTGGTACATGGCTTTCCTTCAGATTATGTGCTGAAAGAGGGCGACATAATAGGTACTGACTGCGTAGTAACCCTCGACGGCTACCACGGCGATATGTGTTACACATTTGCGGTGGGAGAAGTGAGCGATAAAGTTCGCAAACTTTTAGACGTTACGCAGGCGTCGTTGTATAAAGGGATAGCTCAGGCCAAAGCCGGCAACAGGATTGGTCACATAGCACACGCAGTGCAGCAATACTGCGAGCGTGCGGGCTTCAGCGTAGTGCGCGAGATGTGCGGACACGGCATAGGCAGATCAATGCACGAGAGTCCCGACGTGCCCAACTACGGCCGCCCCGGAGTTGGACCGTTGCTGAAAAACGGTATGTGCATCTGCATAGAGCCGATGATAAACATGGGCAGCAAGAACATAGTTATCAGTGAAGACGGATGGCAGTGCCGCACACGCGACCGCAAACCGTCGGCACATTTCGAGCATACTCTGGCCATACATGATGACCGTCCGGAGGTGATGACCACGTTCCGCTTCATAGAGGAATCGCTGGGCATAGAGCCTTCAGCCGCCGCCAAAGCATGGGAGGCAGCCGGAAAAGAGGAAGAACAGGCACAATAACATAGAAGTTATATGGCAAAGCAAGCTGCAATAGAACAAGACGGCGTGATACTTGAGGCATTGAGCAATGCAATGTTTAAAGTTGAGCTCGAAAACGGCCACCGTATCACGGCGCATATATCCGGCAAGATGCGTATGCATTACATAAAGATTTTGCCGGGCGACCGGGTAAAAGTAGAGATGTCGCCTTACGATTTGACCAAGGGGCGCATATCATTCCGCTACAAATAATGCCGGTCTGCAATCATAAATAACAACGATCTCCTCACCAACTTCCAAACAAGAGACTTCTACAATGAAAGTTAGAGCATCGATAAAGAAGCGCAGTGCCGACTGCAAAATAGTACGCCGCAAGGGTCGGTTGTACGTAATCAACAAGAAGAATCCGAAATTCAAACAGCGTCAGGGATAATTTTATTATCTTTGCACAAAATTTGCAAAACACTCTATGGCAGTACGTATAGTCGGCGTTGATTTGCCGCAGAACAAACGAGGCGAAATAGCCCTCACATACATATATGGCATCGGCCGCAGCTCGGCCGGCAAAATCCTCAACAAGGCCGGTGTAGCCCTCGACACCAAGGTTCAGGACTGGACCGACGACGAGGCAGCCGCAGTTCGTGAGGTAATACAGAGCGAATATCGCGTAGAAGGCGACCTTCGTTCAGAGATTCAGCTCAACATCAAGCGTCTGATGGATATTGGCTGCTACCGCGGCATCCGTCACCGTATCGGCCTTCCCGTTCGCGGCCAGAGCACCAAGAACAACGCCCGCACACGCAAAGGACGCAAGAAAACGGTTGCCAACAAGAAGAAAGCAACCAAGTAATATCAGCTTAAAAGCACAAAAAGCATCATAATTAAAGTATGGCTAAAAAAACAGCTGCAGCAAAGAAGAGGAACGTAAAAGTAGACGCCATGGGCCAGCTCCACGTTCACTCGTCTTTCAACAACATTATCGTGTCGCTTGCCAACAGCGAGGGTCAGGTGATTTCATGGTCATCGGCCGGCAAGATGGGCTTCCGCGGCAATAAAAAGAATACGCCCTATGCAGCCCAAATGGCAGCACAGGATTGCGCAAAGGTGGCTTACGACCTTGGACTTCGCAAGGTGAAAGCTTACGTCAAAGGCCCGGGCAACGGTCGCGAATCGGCCATCCGCACGGTGCATGGCGCAGGCATAGAGGTAACGGAGATTATCGACGTAACTCCGCTGCCGCACAACGGCTGCCGTCCTCCCAAACGTAGAAGAGTATAACAAAGTAGACCTTCGCCGGCCGCTCCACAACCACACAGCGTTGCGGACAAAGCGACAAGGACACGGCGGAGACAGACGCATAAAAGAGACCGGCCAGGTGCGAAAAGATTGCCTTTTAAGCCTTTTCTCTCGGCAATCGCGGCTGCGCGCCCCCGGCTCTGAAAGCGCCCACTTTAATTACCAACACGCCGGATGTCTCGGTTAATAGGCATCGGCAACAAGTAAAACAAAAAAGAAATGGCAAGATATACAGGCCCAAAAAGTAAAATAGCCCGCAAGTTCGGCGCCCCGATTTTTGGCGAGGATAAAGTTCTGACCAAGAAGAACTATCCGCCGGGCCAGCACGGCAACAGCCGTCGGCGCAAGACGTCGGAATACGGCAATCAGCTCAAAGAGAAACAAAAAACAAAATACACCTACGGTGTGCTGGAGCGTCAGTTCCGCAACCTGTTTGAGAAAGCAGCCCGCACCAAAGGTATTACAGGCGAGGTACTTCTGCAACTGCTGGAAAGCCGCCTCGACAACATCGTTTATCGCCTTGGTATGGCCAAGAGCCGTCCGGCTGCCCGTCAGCTGGTGCTCCACAAACACGTAACTGTAAACGGCGAGGTGGTAAACATACCGTCGTACCGCGTAAAACCGGGCGATGTAGTCTGCATCCGTGAAAAGGACAAGAGCCTTGAAGTAGTAACGGAATGTCTGAATGGCTTCAACCATGCCAAATATCCCTGGCTGGAATGGGACGCCACCATCATGGGCGGCAAATATCTGCATTTGCCCGCACGCGAGGACATCCCCGAGGAGATTCAGGAGCAGCTCATAGTCGAATTGTATTCAAAATAATAAACTTTGACCCCCATGGCTATATTAGCATTTCAAAAGCCCGACAACGTGATAATGCTCAACGCGAGCGACTCGTATGGCAAATTCGAGTTCAGGCCGCTTGAGCCGGGTTACGGCCAGACGATAGGCAACGCGCTGCGGCGAATACTGCTGTCGTCGTTAGGGGGCTTCGCCATCTGCTCAATCAAGATTGACGGAGTGAGCCACGAACTGGATACCATCCCGGGCGTGACCGAAGACGTTACCAACATTATCCTCAACCTCAAGCAGGTTCGCTTCAAACAGAAGATTGAGGATACTGACACGGAAACGGCCGTGTTGCAGGTGAAGGGAACAGACCGAGTAACGGCTGGCGACCTTGGCAAAGTGTTGCAGCAGTTTGAAGTGCTGAATCCTGACCTGGAAATCTGCCGTCTGAACCCCGATTATGGCTTCCGCATGGAATTCACCATAAACAAGGGTCGCGGCTGGGTGCCGGCTGATGAAAACCGTGAGATGATTGGCGACGTTGCCAACGTTATAGCGGTGGATTCAATCTACACTCCGATAAAGAAAGTGAAATACACGGTTGAGAACTACCGTGTGGAGCAGAAGACCGACTACGAGAAACTGGTGCTGGAAGTAACCACCGACGGCTCCATCAAACCCAAAGATGCCCTCAAAGAGGCTTCACGCATACTCATCTATCATCTGCAGCTCTTCTCCGACGATAAGATTACCGTCGACACCGAAGCAACAGAAGAAAGCGAGGAATTTGATGAGGAAGCACTGAAGATGCGTCAGCTGCTCAAGAGCAAGCTGGTAGACATGGACCTCAGCGTCCGTGCCCTCAACTGCCTTAAGAGCGCTCAAGTAGAGACTTTAGGCGATTTGGTGAAGTACAACAAGAACGACCTGCTGAAGTTCCGCAATTTCGGCCGCAAGTCGCTCACCGAGCTCGATGAGCTGTTGGCTAACCTGAACCTCTCGTTCGGCATGGACATTTCGAATTACAAACTGGATAAAGACTAAACCAAAGGATGAGACACAATAAAAAATTCAACCACCTGAGTCGTAAAGCAGCACACCGCCAGGCGCTGCTGTCGAACCTCACGATTTCTCTGATCAAGCACAAGAGAATCAATACGACTCTGGCCAAGGCCAAGGCATTGCGCGTCTATTGCGAGCCCATCATCACTCGCAGCAAGAAAGACGATATGGCCAACCGACGTCTGGTATTCAGCTACCTTCAGGACAAGGAAGCTGTGAAAGAGCTTTTTGGCGTAATAGCAGACAAAGTAGCAAACCGTCCGGGTGGCTATTGCCGCATACTTAAGACGGGCTATCGTATGGGCGACGGTGCTGAGATGGCAATGATTGAGCTCGTAGACTTCAACGAGAATATGCTTAAAGAGGCACCCAAGGCCGGCGCCAAGCGTACCCGTCGTCGTCGCAGCAACAAGAAAGCTGAGGCTCCCGCAGCTGAAGCTCCCGCCGCAGAAGCACCTGCAGCAGAAGAGCCCGCTGAGAAACCCGCAGAATAAGACAGCGAAGATATTAGATAAGGCGTGCCATAAAGGAACGAAAGCTTCTTTATGGCACACTTTTTTTTGTGTGAACTTGCAGCGAACAAGCCGCCCGGATAGATTGGCGAGAGCCTGAGCCGGAAAAGGACCCCAAACGCTCTGCCTGAGCTTTGGCAGGCAAAGTGCTTAGGGATAAAGGCGCTAAAGCGCTGAGCCGAAACAAATTTTAGAGAGAAGAGGGAGCTCAAGAGGCTTATAAGGCCAAAGACTTAGAGAGCTTAGGGAGCTTAAGGAGATTAGGGAGATTAGGGAGGGGCAGAGGGAAACGCTAACCAAGCTGAGACAAAACTCAGTGAGCTATGGGAGGCATGGGAGGCATGGGATACATGGGAGAGATGGGAAAGAAGAGGATTTCGGAGAAAGGGGGCTCTAAAGCGCTTGAGCTGAGCCAAAATTAAGTGAAGAGAGATGGCAGAGGGAGGGAAGAGGGCTTGGAGAGGAAAAGAGGGATTAGGAAAATGGGAAAGGGGAGGGAAGAGGGCTTGGAAAGGAAAAGAGGGATTAGGAAAATGGGAAAGGGAAGGGAAGAGGGATTGGAGAGGGGGAAAGAGGGCATAGGAAGGTGGGGAAGGAGAGGAAGGGGAGGGAAGAGGGATTGGAGGGGTGGAAAGGGAGGGGTGGAAAGGGAGGGAAGAGGGCGAATAAGAGGAGTTGAAAGGGGGGAAGGTTAAGAAAAAGTTAAAAAATGAAAGGTTGTGAAGATTTATTGCTTTTATTTCAAATTTTAGTGTTATCTTTGCAGCGATGTTGATTCTAAGTCAGGAACATTACTATGAAGAGGTGTTTCCGGTAGATGAATTTCTGCTTGAAGGCTGAATTCCCTAAGGAAAGAGACTGACAGACAGATTTTTAACATTGGCTTAACCTAACCAAGCAAAAAGCGAGTTTGGCGACCAACGAATGTCGGAAACGACAGAACTTCACAAGCTATTGCAGAAAGCTAAGGTGGCTGGAAATTGAAAGCTAAGGGGCCGGAAATGGAAGGCTAAGGAGGCCGGCAGTAGCAGGCAGGGAGGCTCTAAATAGATAATGTTACGGTGAAGATTTAAGGGTCAGGATAAAGCAACATGATAAAGAGACAATTAGCAAACGGTACTTTCCTAACTCATTAAATTTAAAAGAGTTAACAAGAGAATAAAGCAAAATAAACAACTAACCAAACAAATAACCCAAAACAAACTCATATGAGAAAATTCCTACTAATCTTTACGGCGCTGCTATGCAGTCTGTTGCCCTCATGGGCTGCGGAGGCGTCGTACAAAATCGCGTTCAATACGAGTAGTACAAGAGAATTGAATGAGGACAGTTTGATGAATGCTGTAACTGAAGGGAAAGATTATATAAGGTCTTTCACGGATTTAGCTCAAGTTTACGGCGGAGGAACCGGTAAGGGCATCAAATTGGCATCAAGAAACAACAGCCCTTCAGGTGCAGGAAAATTCACCTTAAATCTGAGTGCAGCAGGTCAAAAGAATATTACGCGTATTGTAGTAAATGCCGAACCCTATAATACCAAAGGGGGATCCTTGGAAATATCTCGTTCGGAAACAGGTTCGACAGATATTTCTGCGGACAAGGATTACGAATTTAAGATGGATCCAAGCTTTAAATGGACTAATCTTATTTTTACGGTTCCCGGCAATAAACGCATTTATATTAAGTCTATAACAGTTTATTATGAATCGGATGGACCGGTAACTGAGAAATCTGCAAAACCGGAAATCAGCGGAGCTGCAAGCTTTACCGACAATACGGAAGTAACCATTACAGCGGCTTCCGGAGCAAGCATCTACTATACGACTGACAATACGGACCCGACAACGAGTTCGACACAGTACAGCGCACCCTTCACTATCAGTGAGACCACAACCGTTAAGGCTATCGCCGTAGAAACCGGCAAAGACCCGTCGGCAGTGGCAACCGCAACCTTCACCAAGAAAATGGAGGGCGATTATGTGTTGGTAACCTCTCTCGATGACTTGGATGAAGCCTCTTCCTATATAATAGGGGTACAGGCTAAGAATGCGGCTATGAGCAATGAGAAGGTAAGCGGTAAGTTGAAACAGACTTCGGTTACAATAGCTGGAGATGTGCTTACGCCTACCGACAATGTGATGACATTCCATTTGGTGAAGAATATTTCAGGCAACTGGGCCTTCAAGGCTGACAATTATGCAGGTGGAGAGTCATATTATATCCAGAACTCCACAAGCACAGATTGTAAGATGGATAGCTTGGCTTACTATTTCCCCGTTACTTTAGATAATAATAATATAATTATCAAATCGAGCGAAGGTCGTTGGATACATGGCTATAATACAGAAACGACTGCCGATTTCCGTAATTATAGCAAAAAGGAAAGAAACTCGAGCGAGGTTCAGCTTTACCGCCTTGGCAGCAAAGTGCTTCAGAAGCCGGTAATCACATTGAGCGACAACGAGGTGTATGTAGGCGAAAAAGTTACTGTAACCATCGACAAGAAGAATGCCGAGAAGGTTTATTACACCACCGACGGCACCACGCCATCGGCCACCAACGGCAGCGAATATTCCGTACCGTTTGAAGTAACGGCAGAGGCAGAAGGCACCATCACCGTACAGGCAATAGGCATAAGCGGCGAAACCGCTTCGTCTGTAACAGCGGCAACCATTACCGTAAACGTGAAAGAGCCGATTCCCGACGGCAGCTGGGTATTGGTAGAAAAAGCAAGTGAGTTAGAAGTAGGTGCCCGCTATGTCATCGCCTACAACGGTTATGCCGTCAGCAACGCCGCAATAGCAAGCAACAAGCTGCAGAGCACCCCGGCAACCGTAACCGGCGGCAAGCTCGGCTTTACCGACGACATGATGGTATTTACCCTTGGCAACGGAAGTGCAGAAGGTAAGTATACGCTGAAATCGAATAACTATAACAACTCCACAGCAGACAGCTATCTTAGCTTCGCCACTTCCGGCACCGGTGTGAATATGACAGCCGAGCCGAGCGATTTGCTTATCAATTATAAGACCGCCGGTTCTTCGGATGTTGCCATTCAGAAGGAGAGCGGAGACTGTATGATTAAAGGCAGCAATGCCACCCCGGTAGTATTTGGATATTATGCTCAGACCAGCGGCTACCATAACGTACAGCTGTATAAAGAAGTTGACACCCGCGTGGCTTGCGCTGCTCCCACGGTAACTATTACTCCGAGCGAGGTTATAGAGGGTGAGAATGCCACCGTAAGCATCAGCGGCATAGAGAGCGGCGCCACGGTTCGCTATACCACCGACGGCACACTGCCCACAGCTACCCGAGGAACGGTTTATGCCGGCGAGTTCACACTCAGCGCCCTTGCCGCCAACACCACGGTGAAGGCCATAGCATACGCCGACGGCAAGAAGAATTCCGAAGTAGCCGAGGCAACCGTCAATGTAGTTCTCAAACCCCGTATGCCGAAAGTTACCTGGAAAGTTGGCGAAACTACATACACTGCAGCAAACGGTGGAACGTACGAAGTACCTGCAGGAACGGTGCTGAACATCAAAGCCGTCAACGGCGACCAAATAAAGGTTACCAACTTAGAGACAAACAAGAGTGCCACGCGCCCGAGCCCCAATACGCTGACAGTAAACAGCGACATTATGGTTTCGTTTGCCTCTGTCAACAGCGAGAAGAATCTGGAGAGCGAGGCTCTGTCGGCCATCTTTACAAGGCTGAAAGTTGTTCCCTCGACACCGGTAGTTACATGGACTCTCGACGGCGTTAACCATACCGCAGAAAACGACAGTACATATAATGTATATGCAGGCACGCAGGTAACAGTAACCTCGGAGAATGCAGACAAGATTGTAGTTACCAATAGTGTAAGCTCCGATGGCGAATACAACGCTCCTTATACCTTCACTGTAACAGCTGACGATATGTTTACCTTCGCCGGTAAGAATGCCGACGGCACCTCATCGGAGATAACGGTGATGTATAAAGTAGTTGAGCGTCCGGCCGAGAACGTATACACGCTGATTACTGACGCCAGCCAGTTGAAAGCAGGCAACAAGTATGTGATTGCTGTGAAGGAGCAGAACATGGCTCTTAGCAACCAAGGTAACTGGAATGACGGAAACAACCAGTATCGTAATGTGGTGGATGGCGCCCACACGAATGCAAAATTCCGCATAGACGAGAACAATGTGCTGCACGACCAGACCTTCGGCACCTCTTCTAAAGAAGGTATAATGGTATTTACCCTTGGCGGCAGCGCAGGCAAGTGGACACTGAAAGCTGATAACTATATTCTTTCGACTGCAGAACCGCGTCAGGGCGAACTGGAAACAGGCGAATGGGTGAAACTCTATGTAACAGATAAGCCTCAACCATTCTTTGCTATGACCACCGAGCCTTCGGAAAATACGATAAGCATAGCTGCCGATGGTTCTGCAACCATTACCAATTCCAATAGCACAGGTTATGTGATGAAGTATATGGAAACTCGTTTTGGTATGTCGAAAGAAGTTAACGGATTCCCGTTGGTACAGCTGTATGGCTGTGTACCGCAGACCAAACCCGAGATGCCCGTTGTAACTTATACCAAGACGATTGACGGCGAGAATGTAGCCACAGAAGACTGCGGCGAATACACTGCAATCAACGGCTCAAAGATTACGGTAACGAGCAAAAATGCTACCCGGATTGACATCAACGGTACTAAATATGCGGCTGTTAATGGCACTTACAGCTTTACTACTGATGTAGACAGGTTGTATATAATAAAGGGTGTAAACGAAGCTAATGAGGAATCTGCTGAATACACACTGCAAATTTATGTAGACTATGAGGCAGCAACTATTCCGGAGATGCACACCCTGTCGCAGAAGCAGAAAGACCGCACTGATAAGAGTCTGTGGGCACCTGTTAAGTTTACCGGCTATGTATTCATCCGCGGACACTACATGAAGAATGATGAAGGCGAACTGTCGGAAACCCTTTGGGTAGAAGATAATTACGCCAATGCTTCGGCAATCTACGAAATGGGAGGTGAGTTCATGCAGCCAGGACATTCGATTGAAAACGGCATGATGCTGAAGAACTTCAAGGTTCGCAGCGAAAGCTATTTCAATGCTTTGGAACACAATATCATGGTGCTGATTTCCTGGCCTGAGGAAGTAGAAACGGATGTGCAGACTTACGACTTCCAGAACTTCCTTCAGCAGATGGAGATGGCAGAAGAGGCTTCGGCAAATAATGTGTTCAAGTTGCAGAAATTCAACGGCGATATCACTTTTGCCGCCGACGGCACGGCCACGATGACGCTCAAGAACGGCAAGACCATAACGGTAAGCAACCAGCTGTCGTTCAAGGGTAACGGCAACAAACAGTCGTGGAGCCGCACTGAAGGCAATGGCTTCAACTGGCTGCCGGGCAACGAGTGGCTGAACGGCCAGACGAAACAGAACACGCACCTGGTAGGCTATGTGATGCCGGAAGGTGAGGACACCAACCTCAGCTACGCAGTTTATCCTGCTCAGATCACCGACGACCCGGGTAATATCACCGGCGTTGACGGCGTAGAGAATGACAACGACGGCGTATCGGTTGTTGACGGCATGATAAAGGCTCCGGCCGGCAGCTGCATCTTCAGCATCAGCGGCGCTAATGTGAAAGCTAATCAGACTTTGACCGGTGGTGTTTACGTTGTGGTAACGCCTAATGGTAAAGTGGTGAAAGTGCTTGTGAAGTAAACGGCTGAACAGCGCAAGTAACACCAACATAAGTGGAGCCCGGCTTCTGGCAAGCCGGGCTCCTATTTTCTTTGCCTGAAACGGCGTGGCGGGCTTAAGAGCCCCGGGAATTTAAGGAGGTTAAGGAGATTAAGGAGATTAGGGAGCTTAGGGCGATTAAAGAGCTGAGGAGGGCTGAAAACTAACCGGGCATTGAAGGCATTGGGTTGATTGGCGGCAAACGGTAGCACCCGGCTGCTTTTGCGGTAACAAAACGGGGCGCTGAAGCGCTGAGCCAAAACAAATTTTTGAGGCCGTTCGGGAGGCAATGGGCGGCATGGGAGAGATGGGAGAGAAGGGGGCGCTGAAGCGCTGAGCTGAAACAAATTTTTGAGGCCGCCCGGGAGGCATAGGAGGCAAAGGAAAACGGGGTGGGCGTTTACATAAGAAACATAAATTACATAAGTAACTATTACTGTCCGCTAAAAATTTTTTGAGCAGTTGAAAAA
>UMEZ01100779.1_pt1 | contig 10657 bp, 8 predicted proteins | sample 1964841 | NCBI WGS metagenome assembly UMEZ01 (sample SAMEA4836029, study PRJEB28245) | human gut metagenome | biome: gut microbiome; material: fecal sample | place: Denmark | collected 2008 | reverse complement strand
GCTCACGCCGCCCCACAGCCCCACAAACGCGCCAAACGGCGGGTTTGCGGAGTTCATCGCGTCCGTGTGCGACGCAGAGCATCTGCCCCACACGGGGCTTGTTTGGGCGGTGCGTGGGAGTGAATCATGCATTGATTCACGATTTCTTCTGGAGTCGTAAGAGTGAATCAAGTGTTGATTCACTCTCGGAATAAAGGCTGTTTTCTGTGAGTGAATCAGAACTGATTCACTTTTGCATCCTGCTCTCTGAATAGTGAATCAGACTTGATTCACTACAACAAAAATGATAAAGTATTTTGCGTGGGCGGCCCACGCGCAAGTAAACAAATGTCACTTGCAAATAAGATTTTCAGCATATAAGGCTGTTGTATAGCAGTTCTTGGGTTGCTTCATGGGTTTCATATAGGAACCTCCTTACTTAAATTTACATCATATCTGTTGTATTGATAATACACCCACGCAGTATTCTTGTCAATGATTTTACATATATGTTATTAAATTGTTGATTTTTCTCTCTAATGTGGTATAATGACAGCATAAAATAACGAACGAGGTCATCCCATGAAAATCGGAGAAAAAATCAAACGCGTCCGTCTGCATCGTCACATGAAGCAGCGAGAGTTAGGTGAACTGGTCGGCTTTACGGATGGTGCTGCCAACCGTATCGCACAATATGAATCAGGTTTTCGCGTTCCGAAGGAGGATATGGTAAAAAAAATAGCAGCGGCACTCAATGTAGCTGAGTGCGCACTGCTTGAACCGGATACCGGCAATCTGGAAGGTATTATGGAAACGCTGTTTTGGTTGGATGAGGATATGCCGGATGTCCTCAGATGCTCATTGACTATGCCATTCGACAAGATTCAGGCTGAGGCAGACAGCAATATAGTTCCCATCATTCATACAAACGCAAGAACCTCTCCGTTCAACGCGCAGCCCACAATGCTCTGGTCTGAGAACGACTTGCTTAACTGCCTGTTTAACACCTACGCAGTAATGCAGTACAGATATCATACGGGCAAGATCACACATGAAAAGTATTTTGAGTGGAAGTTGCAATGGTCTTTTGGCTCAACAATTACGCACTCTTCTCCCTTGCCTAAAGATATTGACGCATTGCTCTAAAACTCAAACGAGGATTAATCCCTCTCTCGGCACAATTTCATTAGTTCGCATATTTTTATAGCAAAACAGCACCGTGCAATTCAAAACGCCACTATATTGGCGTTTGAATTACATAGTGCTACTATTTTATAAAGAGTTTCACTCTACTCCCAGCGCCCTAAACACAGCCCCATTCTGGTGAAGGAAACCAGAACGGGGCTGTGTTGATGAAGGAGAAATGAAAGGAATACCAGATTATAGATTCAGCTCAAACTGTTCGACTGTGACAGTTGCTTTGCCGTCTGCGGCAAAGGTAATGCCGTCGGCAGACTCCGACCCGGAAGACCAGAGGTTCGAATCCTCCCGGTCACACCAAGAGCAGTACCTTATGGGTGCTGCTCTTTTTGTTTTGCACGGATTTTATGGGGCAGTAAAAGAGAGGATTCGAACAGCCCATGCCCCGCGCTTTGCGTCCCGCGGGGCAGAAACGCCCCGGTGGGGCGTTTCTGGGGCGCGGCTTGGCGAATCCCTTCGGGCGCACTTAAAAGCGCATTGCAATGCACTTTAGCAATGCGCTTTTTGGTTTGATGTTATTTTGGTTTCAGAATCACTTCAGCAGCCTATCCTCTGCCACATCGGTGTACTGCCTTTTTTCCGGTTTCTCATTTCTAGGCCTGTTTATAGTGGTTCGCATAGGCACGGTGGTGAGAGAGGTCGGCTTTCTATTTACGAAAGCCTCCTACTCGATTGCGGCATCAGACAGGCTTTGCAAAACCTGTCCAATATGCGCAGTTTTATGAAAGAAGTCCCGATTTCGGTGGAGGCCATCGACAACGGCTTTATCTTTGATATTATCGTGGCACTGTATCACGGCGCGGATTCTGCGGTGGTGCGCATTTGCCGGTATCACACAAACATTGTGTTTATCCAGAAAAACAGTGACATTCTGTTGGACAATACCGCGGCAGAAAGCAAACCGGCCTGCGGCGGCGATAATCCCGCAGAGGACGGCCTGTCCGACAGGAACCTGCTGACAATCGCGGATATTTTCGACTTTGCCAACACCTGTGATACGACAGACGTCTGCCCGGTGCTGGATACCCAGATTCAGTACAATACCCAGATTTCTGAGGAAGGCTTGCTGGGTGATTACGGTGCAAACATCGGTTCTACCATGCTCAAATTTTATGGGGACGATGTGCGAAACCGCGCCATTGCCAAGGCGGCGGCCGGGTCCGACGCGCGCATGAGCGGCTGCGAACTGCCGGTGGTTATCAATTCCGGCAGCGGCAACCAGGGGATTACGGTGTCCGTGCCGGTTATCGAGTACGCCAAAGCACTGGCGGTGCCGAAAGATAGACTTTACCGCGCTTTGGCACTCTCCAACCTGATTGCCATTCACGAAAAAACGGGTATCGGGCGGCTGTCCGCATACTGCGGTGCAGTCAGCGCTGGCTGTGCGGCCGGGTGTGGTATTGCCTATCTGCAGGGCGCAGACCTCAAGGCTATTTCCCACACACTGGTAAACTCGCTGGCAATCGTGTCCGGCATTATCTGCGACGGTGCCAAGCCGAGCTGTGCGGCCAAAATTGCGTCCAGCGTGCAGGCCGGTATCATGGGCTACCATATGTACCAGAACGGCCAGCAGTTCCGCGGCGGCGACAGCATTGTCACCAAGGGCGTAGAAAACACAATCCGCAATGTAAGCCAGCTCGGCCGCGAGGGTATGCGCGAAACCGACAAGGAAATCGTAAAGATCATGCTGCAGGAATCTTGACAGCAGCCCGTAGGAAAGGCAAAATAGAAGAAAACCGAAGCATTGAGAAAATAAGGAGAATTGTTATGCAAATCAGAACCGCGACTTCCGCCGATTTGGCAGCTGTGGTACAAATTGAAGCCGAGTGCTTCCCCGCTGCCGAAGCCGCCACAGAATTGAGCCTTGCCAGACGGCTGGCGCTGTATCCGAACCATTTTTGGGTGTTGATGGACGGCAAACAGCTGGTGGGCTTTGTGAATGGCATGGCTACGGACGAGCCGGACCTGCGGGACGAGATGTACGATGACGCGGCCCTGCATAACGAAAACGGCGCGTGGCAGATGATTTTCGGCGTGGATACAATCCCCGCTTACCGTCGCCGCGGCTGTGCCGCCATGCTGCTGGAACATGTCATTGCCGAGGCGCGCCGTCAGGGCCGCAAGGGGCTTGTGCTGACCTGCAAGGACCGTCTTGTACATTATTACGCCAAGTTCGGCTTTGTCAGCGAGGGTATTTCCGGCTCCACCCACGGTGATGTGACGTGGTATCAGATGAGATTGACCTTTTGACAAAAGTATTCGTTGTAATTGTAGAAAACTACCCTGCAAGGCACCTTGCAGGGCAATTTCTGTTCATGCATAATTTGTTCTTTCAGACCAATTTCAACAGCATATCATCGGCCGCGTCGGTGTACGGGCCTTGTTGGATTTTCTTGTTTCGCAGCTGATTTACGGCTGTTCTTGCTAGATGGATTTCCTCACTGGTGAAAACTGATTTTTTACCGACTGGGAGAGAATCCACTTTCAGTATCAGATAACCTGTTTCACGCCAACCTGTGTTTACGGCTCTCTGCTGGTATGTTAAGGAGGTCTTATTATTGGCCATAATACGCAGTGGATCCATGTTTGCGGTGATAGTGTTTGTCCAATACATATTGTGGAGCTGGTGCTGTATTAGGATTGATTTGATTGGTCAGTAATGCCATTTTTGCAACTTCTTCTAGTACAACGGCATGGTATACTGCCTGAGCAGCATCCTTTCCCCAAGTGAATGGACCATGGTTCGCACACAGGACACCTGGTACATGCATAGGATCGATGTTGTGATCACAAAAGGTTTCAACGATTACCTTACCAGTCTTCCGCTCATAATCTGAATCAACCTCTTCCTGGGTCAACTTGCGGGTACATGGCACTGCACCGTAGAAATAATCAGCATGTGTTGTACCAAAGGCAGGAATATCCTTGCACGCCTGTGCCCATGCTACAGCATAAGTGCTATGGGTGTGGACAATGCCGCCCAATGCAGAAAGTGCATTGTACAATTCCAGATGAGTTTTTGTATCACTGCTAGGTTTCAAACTGCCTTCTACCACATTGCCATCCATATCTACTATTACAAGATTATCAGGAGCCAATTCGTTATAATCCACACCAGATGGCTTAATAACGATTAGACCTTTTTCATGATCGATGGCGGAAACATTTCCCCAAGTATAGGTTACAAGACCGTGGCGAGGCAATTCCATGTTTGCCTCGTAGACCTGTTGTCGAAGATATTCCAGCATCATGATCCTCACTTCAGCTTCCAGGCAAGGTCAGCAAGAAACAGATCGTGATCCAGACTTTCAGGAGTGGTATCCTTACCGATATGGACGAATTCTATACCCATCATGTTGGCCCAGTCGTGCATTTGCTCAGCAGTTACGTCATAGCTCAGTACTGTATGATGGGCACCGCCAGCAGTGATCCAACATTCTACGCCAGTTGCCAAGCTCGGCAGTGCCTTCCACATGACACGGGCAACGGGGAGATTAGGCATTGGCAGAATGGGTTTTACGCACTCTATATCCTGGCAGATCAGTCGCAAACGACCACCCATATCAATCAGGCTGACTACAATAGCCGGGCCGGCTTTACCTTCAAACACAAGACGTGCCGGGTCTTTTTCATTCATCCCGATACCCAGGGGGTGGGTCTCGATACGGGGCTTTTCTGCTGCGCAGCAAGGGCAAACTTCCAACATATGAGCACCAAGGCTATATTCTGCACCTGGAACCAGATTGTAAGTATAGTCTTCCATGAAGAGCGAGCATCCATTGCCGTTATCGCCCATCGATTTCATGATGGCAGTCATGGCAGCAACTTTCCAGTCCCCTTCGCCGCCGTAGCCGTATCCTTGAGCCATCAAATGTTGACTGGCCAGGCCGGGCAGCTGCTCCATGCCATACAAATCTTGGAATGTATTAGAAAATGCCTGACATCCTTCGTCATCCAGCATTTTTTTGATGGCAATTTCTTCTCTGGCCTGATAGCGAATAGCATCGATATTATCAGTAGCAAAGTCGTAGCTGGAACGATAAGTGTCCATTAAAGCATCGACTTCAGCATCGGTGACCTCGTTCATTACTTTCACAAGGTCACCTACTGCCCAGGTATTTACCTGCCATCCGAGTTTAGCCTGAACTTCAACCTTATCGCCTTCAGTTACTGCAACCTCACGCATATTGTCACCAAAACGCATGACTTTTAGATTACGCGAAACTGCTACACCTACAGCGGAACGCATCCAACGACCGAGACGCTTTTGAATTTCCTCGTCTTGCCAATAACCAAAAATGATTTTGCGAGGCATCCGCAGTCTTGCAGCAATGAATCCATGTTCCCTGTCGCCGTGAGCAGCTTGGTTCAGGTTCATAAAGTCCATATCGATTTCTTCATTTGGGATTTCGCGATTATACTGAGTGGCAAAGTGGCAATAAGGTTTTTGCAGGTCAACGAAGCCATTGATCCACATTTTGCTTGGGCTGAAAGTGTGGCACCATGTGATAATGCCAGCGCAGTGCGGGTCATAGTTGGCTTCACGTACAACATCAGCAATTTCTTTATTAGTTTTTGCGGTGACCTTGTATACCAATTTGCAAGGCAAGTTGCCAGAAGCATTTAACACATCGGCCATTTCGGAAGCACGAGCAGCTACGGTTTCGAGCACTTCGGGACCATACAGGAACTGGCTTCCTACTACAAACCAAAATTCATAGTCTTGCATACGCATTATTAATAGCCTCCTAATTTAGCGAAGAGCATCTACGGCGGCGCGTTCGACCGGCAAGCAGCGTATATACTCTTTCATGAATGCGGAAAATCCGAACTGATCAGCTTTATCGGGTGTCTGGGTATTTCCCTCGGAATAGATAAAGATATGGTTCTGTAAATAGTTTTCCAAGTTCTCATCCTTATTCCGATTCAAACAATAGCCAGCCAAAAGTGCCATACCCCACGGTCCGCCCTCTCCGGCTGTTTTCATTACAGATACCGGAACACCCAACGCCCCGGCCAGTAATTTCTGCCCAACTACGGGGACCTTGAATAGACCACCATGGCCAAGTAGATTGTCGACTGTTACCTGCTCTTGCTCGAACAAAATGTCCAAACCATACTTCAAAGTCGCAATACAGGAATACAATTGGGCTCGTGCGAAGTTGGCAAGATTAAATTTTGCATTGGGGCGACGAATAAATGTTGGCCGTCCATCTGATATGCCCGTGACTGGCTCGCCGGAGAAGTAGTTGAAATTGATCAACCCACCGCAATCAGCATCGCCTTGTAATGCTTTCTGGTAGAAAAGATTATACAGCTGAGATTTGGTCAGTGTGGTCCCGGCAGCCTCGGTCATTTCTCCCATCAAATTCACCCAGCCATCCAGATCAGATGTGCAAGTATTACAGTGAACCATAGCAACAGGAGCACCTTGTGGAGTAGTGACCATATCTATCTCTGGATGAACTTGTTTCAGCGGCTTATCAAGCACGATCATAGCAAAAACGCTTGTGCCGGCGCTGACATTACCGGTGCGCTGTGCAACGCTGTTAGTAGCCACCATGCCAGTTCCGGCATCACCTTCTGGTGGACAAAACGGAATTCCGGGAGATAGTGTTCCTGTGGAATCGAGGAGTTTGGCACCTGCTTCTGTTAAATAACCGGCATCTTCCCCCGCACACAGTACCTTGGGAAGCAAATCACGCAGGTGAAATGGTAACTTTGCTTCTTTGAGCAAAGCATCGAAGGAATCGAGCATGGAAGTATTATAATCACAGGTGTTGCTGTCGATAGGAAACATGCCGGATGCGTCCCCGATACCCAGAACCTTATTACCAGTTAGCTGCCAATGGACATAACCGGCAAGAGTTGTCAGAAACGCAACATTATTAACGTGTGCCTCTCCATTAAGAATGGCCTGATAAAAGTGAGCTATGCTCCATCGCTGAGGAATGTTGAAATGAAAACGCCCTGTCAAAGCATTTGCTGCCTGTTGAGTTGTAGTGTTACGCCAGGTACGGAATGCTGTCAGCTGTTGTCCATTACAATCAAATGGAAGATAGCCATGCATCATGGCTGAAACGCCAATAGCGCCAACGGTCTGAAGAACTTCCCCATAGGTGTTTTCATAGTTCAGTGCTAAGTCACGATAGGCATCTCGAATGCCTGCCCATACATCATCTAGATGGTAAGTCCAATAACCGTCTTCAAAACGGTTCTCCCAGTCATGCATACCACTGGCTAGTATTGTACCATCCAAACTCGTCAAAACTGCTTTGATGCGTGTTGAGCCTAATTCGATGCCCAAAGTGGTCAACTTTTGTTTCGTTGCCATAATACTCTTATCACCGCCTTGGTTTTCTTTTCTAAATAATCCAGAGAAATCCCCCCTAGTTAGCTTGCGTAATCCACTAGGGGGGATCTGTTATTTCCTTCTCGGCATTTCAGGTAAATATTTTGTCCAATTTACTTTAGCCCAAATGGTCTGCTTGCAGTTAAGCTGCGGGCAACGTATAAACTGTGGTGTTAATGATGGCAATCAGCGTACCGAAAATCACAGGACCAAGGTAAAGGCTGCTGGTTGCGTTATAAATCTTACGATTGATAATTGTACCTGCAGTAGCGGAAAGAATCATGTAGCTGAGCATCATATATGCTTTCCAGTTGGAGAATGCACCAATACCGCAGCCAGTGCGATACAGCATAATATAGTAGACCAGCACTACAACAATCGTTCCGAAAGTGTTGCAAAGCACGCAGATCAGAAGGTTTTTGCCTTCGCTCATGTTTTTAAAGCGGTTGCAGCCGTTCATTGTAAGAGAGTTGATGCACCAGTACAGGATAAAGAACGGAGCGTAGCAAAGAGATACACGCAGATGATTCCAGTCCATTGTAGCCATGGACAGATCAACAAGACGGAAATCAACCTTGAAGAAGTAATCTGCAAACCAGACAACGCTGCGGCAGGTCAGGATAACGGCAATAGCCAGAAGAATGATGCGGCCAATATCAGCCAGAGAAATTGCCAATCCATAATCAGAAAGTTTTACGCCATTCTTCTTGTGAATAACATTATAGAACAGGAAGAACATTGCCAACAGGAACAAAGCACTGAACATCATCCATACAACGACGTTGTTTGCGACACCATAAACAAAGACACTGCCAGTGGTTCCCTGCCCAGTCAGAGAGAAGATCTTGCTGGTTTGCTGAATGATGACAGGAGCCATGATCGGAGGAACAAAGCCAGCAATCAGAGAAGCTACAATAAAGATGGTCCAGTCTTTTTTGGTGTTCAAACCGGAAACAGGAGCGCCGGCCGGACGGTGAAGCGCAGCAAAGATAGGCGTCTCGAGGAGCAGAAGAGCAACAGGAACCGTCATCGCCAACAGAGCGATCAAACCGAGTGCAGAGAACAGCATCAACGCAGGATACACCAGGTCGTTGGCATCAATGGGATTCGGTGCAGGAATAGCCTGCATAAAGAAGTCCACAGTATCATGAATAAAGCCGCGGCTGATCATACCAGAACCGTGGGTAGAGTCAGCAGGATTGTAAACGACGCGAGCGTTGTTCTCAGCAAAGCTACCGTATACATGACCGATTTCAACCTTAACATTCGGGTCGTCCAGCTCATCTTCGGCAAAAGTGCCAGGCACACCAAGGTTAATGGTTTCCTTCATTTCGCGTTTTACGCTCAGGTCGCCTGGCCAGTAACCTTCTACTGGTTTGAAACCGATGCGAGAATAAGGATCGTACAGGCCAGCACCAAAACCAAGGTTGACGCCGGTAGCCAGAGCATCCAAAGGCTGGAACGGCGGAGCAAGGATCAGAGCTGCGTCAACTTTGCGGACATAGTTGTCAGGATCTTCACGTTGCTGATCGCCAAGAGTAGTCATGACGCGGATAACATTTCCACCGCCCTTTGAATAACCTGCGATGCCGATATGAGCATTGTCTACATAGTCGAGGTTGCTGTAGACGTAGTCAATCAGCTCTTCAAAACCAAAGGTGGGCGAATTACCAATGCCTTCGGAGGAGTGACCTGCGGAGAGCAAATCCAGAACATACACGGCATAACCACGACGCGCCAGTTCCGAAGAGCAAAGGCGAACGCTTTCGGCGGTGCTATCATTACCAGGGCTATAAACGATCGCAGGAACAGGGTTATCTGCAGTAGCTGTTTTAGGACGATACTCCAGGAAGCGAACCAAGTCACCCTTGGAGGTCGAAATCTTCAAATCATTTACTTCAACCGTTCCGTTGCAAGTCAACATAGACCAAGTTCCAAACATACTGATCAGGCAAAACGCCAGACATATCAGTAAGGCAATCAAGCTTTTTTGCTTTTTCATCGTAATCCGTTTCCTTTCATTAAATTGGTTGCGTTAAATGCGTTTTTTCGACAAATAGCCTCCTTTTCTTGCTTCGTATTGACTTCGTGCAGTTGCAGGTAGAATACCACTTTTGATTAGGATTCTGCCTAAATGGTCAATGTTGCACATAAATTATTTACTAATTCATTGATTTGTGGTAATATTAACATATAAATTGACGAATTGAAAGACAACCTTTGGCAAGATATGGACATTTATTGTTCTGGAGAGAGGGAACGAATTGTGATAGCAAAACTCGAAAAAAGATACTATGCAGGGAACGAACGTGTGTGGGTTGGAGAGTACAAAAATCTGCATAACATATCCCACTGGCACATGGAGCATGAATTGATTCTATGCAAGACTGGAACTGCACATATAACTCTCAATGAACACGAGTACAGCCTAACACCGGGAAAGGGGTTACTCTGCTACAGTGGCAACATCCATTCAATTAATGCAGGGCAAGACTGTGTTCTTTTTGTATCATTGATTGATGAGCGAACAACAACATCGCTCACATGTGGTCGTATGCCGACTCAATCGCTTTTTCATGACGATGGGCATATTCAAAACCAGCTGATGGAAATTCGTCGTGAGCTTTATGAAAAGCAGCCTTTCTTTGAACAGAGAACACTGGCGTTAATGATTCTGATTCTTGTAGATATTTATCGGGCACAACCATTGATAGACTGCCAACAAGAAAATGCACAGGTGAACCGATATAAGCAGCTATTGAACCGTGTCGATACAGATTATTCCAGCATCACCTTTGACGATGCGGTTGAATTCATGAACTTCTCTCCGGCGTACTTTTCGCGATACTTTAAAAAGCAGGCAGGTATGACATTTTCGCAGTATCTCAGCACCGTACGCGTAGAAAAGGCTGTTCAGTTGATCCATTCGGAACCAAACACAAAAATCACGGAAATTTGTGCAAACTGCGGGTTCACGACGATTCGCAATTTCAATCGCGAATTCAGGCGCATCACAGGTTATACACCAAAAGAATTGCCGAAAAATTTCGTATTGAATACGCGAACTTTGCCAGCGATCTATGGAAGTTTTGATCCGACATTGTCTGGCACAGAACTCATCGATTA
>UMEZ01054225.1_pt1 | contig 10681 bp, 7 predicted proteins | sample 1964841 | NCBI WGS metagenome assembly UMEZ01 (sample SAMEA4836029, study PRJEB28245) | human gut metagenome | biome: gut microbiome; material: fecal sample | place: Denmark | collected 2008 | reverse complement strand
TCTACGTGAACGGCAGCAAGGAGAAAAACGGCATTGTCCCCATCATGGGACGAGTGACAATCAACGGGACTGTAGCGCAGTTCAGTTGTAAACGGAGTATCCCGAAAATCCTTTGGGACGTGAAGGGCAACAAGGCGAAAGGCAAGAGTGCGGAAACACGGGACATCAACCATGCTCTTGACAACATCAAGGCGCAAATCATCAAGCACTATCAAAAACTGTCTGACCGTGAGGCTTTTGTGACAGCGGAAATGGTGCGCAACGCCTATCAGGGAATCGGAAGCGAGTATGAAACGCTTGTCAGGGCGTTCGATAAGGATTGCGCCAATTTTCTCAAACGTGTAGGTAAAGACCGTACCATTGGCACATATAAAGTGATGGTGCGTACGAGGAACTATGTGGCTGCTTTCATCAAATCGTTCTACAAGCGTACTGATATGTCTATGTTGGAACTTACTCCTGATTTCATCAAGGAGTTTGCGGCATACCTTACAAGTGAACGAGGATTGAAAAACGCCACCATTTGGCTTCATTGTATGTGGTTGAAAAGTGTGGTGATGCGTGCGCACTATAACGGACTAATTCCGAGAAATCCATTTGCGCAATTTCATATCAGCCCAAACGTGAAAGAACGTGAGTACCTGACGGAGGACGAGATAAAGACCATCATGACGCACGAGTTTGAAAGTGATACCCTCACACTTGTGCGTGATCTTTTCATCTTCGCCTGCTTCACGGCATTGAGTTTCGTGGATATGAAAGAACTTACCACAGATAATATCGTAGAGATAAACGGTGAGAAATGGATAATAGGCAAACGGCATAAAACAGATGTTCCGTTCCAAGTTAAACTGCTTGACATCCCCTTGCAGATAATCGAACGGTACAAGAACCGTTCGGAGGACAAATCAGTGTTCGGCGACATCAATTACTGGACGATGTGCAAGCAGCTAAAAAGGGTCATACAAGAATGTGGCATAGAGAAGCAAATCTCCTATCATTGTGCCCGCCACACCTTCGGAACATTGGCTCTGACAAAGGGTATGCCTATTGAGAGTGTAAGCCGTGTATTGGGACACACGAACATTGTCACGACCCAAATCTATGCAAAAATCACCACGCAGAAACTTGATAACGACCTGACCATGCTCGGTGATAGATTGAGTAAGACATTTAACGGTATAGCAATGACATGAATATGGAAAGAAACACCATAACAATAGGTGAATCCGGCAACATTATCATGCCGAACAATACCACAGACATTTGGATGAGCGAGCCGGAACTTGTAGAATTGTTCGGAATAATCGCTCCCACACTCCGTGCTTCCATCAGATCCATATATAAGAGTGGAGTATTAAAAGAATATGAGGCACAGAAGTACATCCGATTGGAGAACGACTATCATGCAGATGTATTCAGTCTTACGATGATCGTTGCGCTTGCTTTCCGTATCAATAGTTTCGGTGCGGAACAAATGCGCAATGCCATTCTTAAAAGGATGTACTTGCGAAAAGAGAAAACAGCCTTCTTCTTTTCGCTGGGCAGTAACGGGACAAAGGCTTCTAATTATCAGGCATAGAATCCGATAATGTGGCGACATGAAATCATGAAATCGACAAATCTTTATCTGTCAATCTATTGCTGACAAAACCCTCAGTTGATAAAACGTATTAGTATTCAGTTGAACTAACATATTGCTGTTTTACCAATAATACGTATTACAAGCAAAAGCCCGAAAAAGCAGACCTGTAACGGATGCTTTTTCGGGCTTGTTTTATATGTCCCCTTGTGCAATTTGCAGCAAGTTTTTCATTCCGTGTAAATTTTGCGCCGTTCTGCTGTGATTTGCTTATCAGGCTTTCGCATGACTTGCCGTAGCTTTGCACTCGATTAACTATTAACGATTTAAGCGAAATGTAAATGGCAACAGCAAAGAACGAGAAAGAGGAGTTTATCCGGGTGGGTACAACTCTCTACAAGTTAGTAAACCAGCCCCGTCTGAACGGTGGCTATGTGAAGAAACGCATCGTATGGAACAACGAGACCCTGCGGCAAGACTATGGCAAGGACTACATCGGCAGCGTTCCCAAGTATGACGGTTTCTGTACCGTACCCGAACACATCGGCTACCGTCCCGTGGTCGGTAAGTTTCTTAACCTCTATGAGCCGATAGACCACCAACCAAAGGAGGGCGATTTCTCTCACATCCAATCATTGGTACGGCACATCTTCGGAGAGCAATACGAGTTGGGGATGGACTATCTGCAGTTGCTCTACCTGCAACCCATTCAGAAGTTGCCTATCCTGCTGCTGGTGTCGGAGGAACGTAATACAGGCAAGAGTACGTTTCTCAACTTTCTGAAAGCCCTCTTTCAGAACAATGTCACGTTCAACACCAACGAGGATTTCCGCAGCCAGTTCAATTCCGATTGGGCAGGAAAACTCCTTATCGTGGTAGATGAAGTGCTGCTCAATCGCAGAGAGGACAGCGAGAGGTTGAAGAACCTCAGTACAACCCTATCCTATAAAGTGGAAGCCAAAGGCAAAGACCGTGACGAGATAGCGTTCTTTGCCAAGTTTGTGCTATGCTCCAACAACGAGTATCTGCCCGTAATCATAGATGCAGGAGAAACACGCTATTGGGTGCGCAAGATAGACCGTTTGCAGTCCGATGACACCGACTTCCTGCAAAAGCTGAAAGCGGAGATACCTGCTTTCCTCTATTACTTGCAGCATAGGGAGATGGCTACGAAAAAAGAAAGCCGTATGTGGTTTGCCCCCTCGTTGCTACATACCGAAGCCTTGCAGAAGATTATCCGCAGTAACCGCAACCGATTGGAGATAGAGATGCAAGAACTCATCCTTGACATCATGGACAGTGTCGGAACGGACACATTCTCGTTCTGCTACAACGACCTTCTTCTTTTGCTGGTACACTCGCAGGTAAAGGTGGAGAAACACCAAGTCCGAAAGGTATTGCAGGAGTGTTGGAAACTAACACCTGCACCGAATACACTTACTTACACCACCTATCAAGTGGACTATACCCGAGAATGCCGCTATTCTCCCATACGGAGGATAGGACGGTTCTATACCGTAACAAGAGAACTGCTGGCTACACTCTGATTATTTTGATGAAATGATAAATAAGTATATAACCATACTGAAATATAAAGGTTTGTACTCTCATCAAACCCTCATCAAAAACAACTTACTGATGAAAAGAGAAAACAGGTCAGACAGACCATGCCCAATAAGGCAAATGATGATTTTCTCTTTTGGTAAGTGCTTTGATGAAACAATGATGAGGATATATAATACTGCTATCCAATAGTTTGGTATACACATTCATCAATTCATCGGTTTCACAATCATCATCAAACCATAGGAAAATTATGAACATACAGGAAGTAAAGAACATACGCATTGCAGACTACCTGCGAAGTTTGGGCTACACGCCCGTCAAACAACAAGGCAACAGCCTTTGGTACAAATCACCATTAAGAGAGGAAAAGGATGCCTCTTTCAAGGTAAACACCGAGCTTAACAAATGGTATGATTTCGGACTTGGCAAAGGCGGCAACATCATCGCTTTGGCAGAGGAACTATACGCATCCGACTATGTGCCTTATCTGCTGAACAAGATAGCGGAGCGAGTACCGCACATCCGTCCCGTATCTTTCTCTTTTCGCCAGCAAGCATCCGAACCGAGTTTCCAACATTTGGAGGTGAGAGAACTTACCCATCCCGCATTGATCCGCTACTTGCAGGAAAGGGGAATAAGCACCGACTTGGCAAGGCTGGAATGTAAGGAGCTACACTTTATCCATAACGGCAAACCTTACTTTGCCATCGGCTTCCCGAATGTGGCAGGAGGATATGAAGTGCGCAACCGTTTCTTCAAGGGTTGCATTGCACCGAAAGACATCAGCCATATCCGTCAACACGGAGAGCCGAGAGAGAAGTGCCTCGTGTTCGAGGGCATGATGGACTACCTTTCCTTCCTCACGTTGCGGATGAGGAACTGCCCGACCATGCCTGACCTTGACAGACAGGATTACGTCATTCTCAATTCAGTTGCCATTGTTTCCAAAGCCATGGACGTGCTGCATAGGTACGAGCGTATCCACTGCCTGCTTGACAATGACGAGGCTGGAAGAAATGCCTACTTGGAATTGGCAAGAGAGTTCAGCGGACGCATCAGAGACTTCTCCGACAACTACAACGGACACAAAGATCTGAACGATTACCTATGCGGTAAACGGCAGAATGTAACCGTTAATCCACCTCCACGAACCATCATGAAACCCAAGAAAAAAGGACTGGGATTATGACATCTCTAACAAGAAAAACGAGAAATGCTCGAAACTCTTTCCATAAGGATTTGGAGGTAGCAAGTTTGTGTTTCAGGTGTACCGAAACCGCTTGCTACCCACTTCCCAAGTTTCGGAAGATGGCATCCCGTTGGTCTATACAGTATAATCAGTAACAGAATTAGAAGAAACGAAATATGGAACATAACAAGGAAAATAAGGAACGTAACAAGGGAGGTCGCCCCAAGAAAGAAGCACCCGAAAAACTGAAATACCGTGTCGCGGTGAAGATGGCGACAGCCGACTACTACCGCCTGCTGACACGAGCGCATGAGGCTGGAGTATCACCAAGTGAGTACATGAGGGAGTGTTTCCGCAACGGTCATGTGAAAGAACGGCTGTCGGAGGAACACGCCGGATACATCCGCCAGCTCTGTGGCATGGCGAACAATCTCAACCAACTTGCACACAAGGCTAACGCCGGAGGTTTCCATGATGAGAAGTGGGATTGCAAGGTAGCGGTAGCAAGGATTCATGAACTCTTAACCAAGATAGGGATATGATGGCGAAAATCACAAAGGGAAGCGACTTCAAGGGTGTGGTGGATTACATTCTTGACAAGAACAAAGGGACACAGTTGGTGACATTCGAGGGCTTATTCATGGAAAACAAGGAAACCATCGCCATGAGTTTCAATGCCCAATCGCTGATGAACGGCAAGGTGATGAAGCCTGTCGGACATATCGCATTGAGTTTCTCCAAAGAGGATGAGCCACGTCTGACAAACCGTGTCATGGGAGGTATCGCACTTGAATATATGGAACGTATGGGAATCAAGGACACCCAGTTCTTCATTGCAAGACATTTCGACAAGGAGCATCCGCATGTGCATATCGCCTTCAACCGCATAGACAACAACGGCAATACCATATCCGACAAGCACGAGCGTCTGCGCAGCACCAGTATCTGCAAGGAACTGACCTTGAAATATAGCTTGCACATGGCTAACGGGAAGGATAATGTCAAGCGCAACCACCTGAAAGAGCCAGACAAGACAAAATACGAGCTTTACGACATCCTCAAAATCGAAGTAGGCAAATGTGGAAACTGGGACGTGCTTGTCGCAAATCTAAAACGGCAAGGAGTGGAAGTGCATTTCAGCCACATAGGGCAGACAAACGAGATACAGGGTGTCGTTTTCACCAGGAACGGCTACCACTTCAACGGGTCTAAGGTGGACAGACGTTTCAGTTATTCCAAGATTGATGCAGCCTTACGGCACAACAGGCATGAGGAGCGTATGGGTATGACAGCCAACGGGAATAAGGCGGTTACACCAAGCGCACCATCCGGCACTACACAAAGTGAATTTTTCAACGGTTCGCTGGGATTGCTGAATGGCAGTGGCTCATCTTACAATGCCGCCAATATGGAAGCCAATCAGGAAATGGCGGAAATACTTCGTCGGAAGAAGAAACGTAAGCGGGGATTAAGATTGTAAGATATGTAGTGTCCGATTGTTCAACGCAAAACATGAGGCTGTTTCGTCATTAAGTTTTTACGGCACAGCCTCATTCTTCAATACGTTCTTGTTGCTATTTTGCATTATAATTCTGCATATATCTTCCCCCAATATTATTTTCCACGACTTTGGAAATGGGAAATTTATCAAATAGAATCATATAGCAATGATGCAAACTAAGAATAGCATCTTGTAAATCAGAGTTTGTTTCCAAGTCCACAATATTCAACCCTGCACTTTTGCAATCTTGTTTAGACAAATGTCTGCTGTGTGAATAGCTATTGTTGTGGTTTAAGAATACATCCATGATTTTATCAAAATCTATTGCTGGATTAACCTCTTTTATCCATTGCTCTGCCAATTTTGCTGACCACGCAACAGCATTTTCACAATCAGTTAAAAAGGTAGGATGATATTTTGATATAATTGTTTGCCATAGTCCTAATGCCGCAGGATTTTTGGAAACTTCATCAATAGCACGCTTAAACTCATCAATAACAGCCTGACAAGCAATTCCACCCATCTGAGGGTCAATAGGCCCCAATGATGATTGCTTTCCCATTATAATTTCCTTGCAAGACATTGCTATCATTGTTCCTGCAGACATAGAAATCTGGGGAATAAATGCTCTTACATCGCCTTTGAAAATACTTTTCAAATATGTAACAATGCTTTCGGTTGCGGCAATATCTCCACCTGGTGTATGAAGAATTAAGTCGAGCCCTTTTGCTTTATCCAACTTATATACAGTTGTCATAAAGGCATTTTTATCTTGTTCATCAATCGACACATGAGGTGCATCTGGAGCTTTGAGCCATCCAGAATAGTACGCTATAACATTTCGCCCAGTTATAGAATGTATTTTGTTCAAATACTCTTCTCGTTTTTTATCTAGTTCTATCCCTGCATTAGAATACAAGTTTACATCTGTTATTATTTCACTCCAACTTGGCATATTCTCTTTATATATTTATGGTACTTGAAGATAATTTAGTTTCATATTTAGATGTGTCGTAAATAGAATACTGCTTATATACATCTCCAACCTTTTCCCATTTAGAAAAGTTGGGATTTATAGAGGTTTGTGTACACATCATTTTTTTGTACATATCCTCTAAAGAACTCTCTTTGTTGTTTTTTTCGGTATTCATTTTTTATAAATATTTATCAAGTATTGCTTGTTTCTCACTCGCAGCATTTTCTATCAAAGCGCGAGCCTTAGTAATCTCTAATTCTGATGCCTCTATCTGTGCTACTATGCGTTTTTGTTCATCAATATTAGGCATCGGGATTTTGTACTTCATTATATCATCTTTATTGCCTCGTGGCATCTTAATACCCTTTTTGCCCTCCATCATGTAGTCAAAGAAGGTATCTCTACGAAGCATATAGAATATATACTTAGGTAGATATTTACCCGTGTCAGCAGACCTAAGCACGAGGACATCTTTCGAGCATCCACCTTCCTTGTCGGCAAACCAAATCTTTTTAAGATATGGACGAATATTCGAAATCAAAATATCCTCTGGCTTGTATTCGGTGATAGAAGATATGTTTGCTACTCCTTCAAAAGGAAGAACGCCCAATTTGTTCTGAAGCATATTGTCGGTTGTGATATATGTTTCAGACTCAATGTCGCTATATTTAACAGACTTGGTTGCAAATGGAGCTATGGTTTTTAACGTGCCATCCGCAAAATTTAATGAGGACAGCACGCTTTCTGTATCAGTTTCACATTCACCAATCCGCAGCACAGCGTCCGAAGCAGACTTATCAATCTTGGCGATTTCTTCTACAATCTGTTTCTGGACATCAACAGGAGGAACGGGTATTTTAATTCTTCCGATGGATTGTGACAAATTTTGGATATTATTGCCATTACTCTCATCGCTTATAATTTGCCTGTATGACGGACTATTCAATATGGCATATAAAAATTCAGGAAATATTCTATCGGAGGTAGAGCGTATTATTCCCATAAATCCCCCTGCATAGAACGGCAAATCCTTTTCTATAAAGGAAATTTTACCCACATGGGTTTTGCTTCCACTTGAGAAACAAACAAAACAATCATTCTTTTTCAGTTTCTTAGCCGAATCAAGTTTTTTGTCTGCTCTAAGGTATATTTGTTTGTTTATTTCCAATTTACCTGATAATGTGATATTGTCTGCCGTTAATATAGCATTATCTGTCATTTCCTGTACTTGGTCTTCTTTTGAATAGGTAACACCGCGTATTACCTCTGCTAAATCCTCAATAGGCTCTAATGAGAACTGACTATTTATAATTACTTTTTTTTTTGCTGTTATTGAAATGCTCTTTTCAAATACATCCCTGTCAAAAGCAAGCATATCAATCAATGATGCTCGACTGACATGGGATTGCATTTCCTCTGTGATTGGCATTGCGTAATCGCCCTTGAAAGCTCTATACACATAAGTGCTTGCCTTATCGGGATTATCATAGCTGTTGGCATCGAAGAGTTTGGTACACTCGTCAATATTCTTGCCTCTTTGAATCGCGTGGATTCCCTCATTACCTCTACGATTTGAGAACTCATAGCCCAAGAAGCGTTTTTCTACATCTTTTTCCCCACTCTTGACTATCACAATCTTTTGAGGATATGCCAAAATGAAGTATAAAAGTTTTTCAGCTTCAATATTTAATATGGCATCATATAACTTGGCATCACTCTTTGCAGAGATTTTCTTTTTATACTCTGCATAGATTTCGTGTGATTTTACTTTGTCATTCGGCGATTTCTGTAACAATGTAACATAATCGGCATAATCAAGCCCCACCCAAACATGAGCCACATATTTTGAGGCAGGAGTTTCTATGCCATTGACAGTTACGTCATTCAATGTGCGAAAGAATGTATCAACAGCATTCTTTGTATTGGCAGCAAAATAATTATCTCTACGGCGGAGGAATAGAACAACAGTATTTGTATTTGTAGCCATAAAAGTATTGCTACCTAATTCTGCTATTGCGACAATATCAAAGTATTGCAATATAATCTCACGAGCCTTCGTATAGATGCCTGAGTTGCTCAATATTGAACTTGGGAGAATGACTCCTGCGATACCTCCTTCTTTAAGCAAATGCTTTGTACGCTCAATAAACAGACACTCTATTTCAGAGCTATTATCTGTCAATGAGTTATATAATTCAAAATCTTGCTCTGTATAATAATCGCGAGTTGTCTGTCGGAACGAAGAAACGGAATATGGAGGATTGCTCAATACAATATCAAACTGCTGATTGTCCTTTTGACCATCATTTGCTTGCTTGCGTAGTTTACCCTTATACTCTTTGTTGTTGCAGAAATTAGCAAGTCCATCGCTCAATATAACATTAGCTAAACCATCACCGTGCAAATAACAACCCACCTTACCAACTTTCACAAGTCGATAATCCTTTTCTATGCCATATACATAATCTGTAGCCCAATCAAAATGGCAATTCTGCCAATTGATAAGGTGCTTTCTAGTCTCCTCAATATACTTAGAGGTATCACACCCGTTTATGATGTCTTGTACTTCGTGCATAAACTCTGTGATAAAGTGACCGCTACCGGCCGCATAGTCAATCATATATGGCAAGATTTCACCATCCTTACGAGACAGTTTTTCTGCCATAATAGAATCCAAAGGAAGACTCTTTATGATAAATTGTGCTATAGGTACAGGTGTGAAATATTGTCCGGCCTCTTGTTTGAGACCAGTAGTAAGTAGTAGTTCGAAGAAGTCTGATAAATATTGCTGTCTCTTGTTGTATCGAATTCTATATCCCTGAATCAACTCTACAACCTCTTTTACAACCTTTGCATTTTCTTCAAATGAAGCATTGTCATACACCTCCTTGATTGCAAACTCATTATTCTTTTCAAGACGAAGTTTGTTTACTTCTCTTAAAAGGTATTGTTTAGTATCTTCATTCAGGTTAGCACAACGCTTATCAAAGTCCTCATTATTGAAATCGCTAACAGTTCTGTCCAAAAATTTTTTCATTCCTTTGCTATAAAGGTCTGTCAAGCGAAGTTGGAAATCAACGTGGTTGTCTCGTCCTTCAAACCATTGGAACTTTAATTCTTCACCATCACCTGTGGTTGTTTCATCATAGACCTTGCACAAAAAGAGTGTAAATATCTTATTGAAAGCATTTCCCTTGTCTGACACTACATTATGGCGTAGTATTTCAAGGAAACGATTGAAGATAAAGCTTGAATCCTCTGCTTTTATCTCCTTTAATTGCTCTTTTGTTAAAGCTTTGCTCTGAAAATTATATGGTTGCACCCAAGAATCGAAGATGCCATTGTCCTTAGTGAGCTTATTCCATTTTTCATAAATGTCCTTGACATCACCATTGCGATAATCATCTTCAATCTTGATAATCTCATTTACATATACAAACTTATTGCCTTTCAATTCTGATGCATATAACATTAGTACATCAGCCTTGCCACCAGATAATTGGAAATACGTGAATAATTGCCCACCATCCTTACGGATTCTTGCTAATTCCTTATTGTACTCCTTGCCAAATGTCTTACATTCGATAAGCATATATGGTATACCATCTTCGCGACTAACGCAAATATCCAATCGTCCTGATGTACCATGTCCAGATGGCCAAGTCTTTTCTAAAATTATATTCTGAGGTTTATATCCTTTACAGAGTAATCTGTCAACACACTCAAGCACGACAAAATTTTCGGGCTGTGAGAAATTTTGTGTAGTCTTGCTTTCGGCAATAATATCACTGCCATAGTTAATGCTTTGTTTTTCAAAATCAATTTCTATGGCATAATCAACATATATTTTATGATAAATGCCATTCG
>UMEZ01044454.1_pt1 | contig 10700 bp, 9 predicted proteins | sample 1964841 | NCBI WGS metagenome assembly UMEZ01 (sample SAMEA4836029, study PRJEB28245) | human gut metagenome | biome: gut microbiome; material: fecal sample | place: Denmark | collected 2008 | reverse complement strand
TTTTCCGTGAATTGTTCATCAAATACATCTGGACGAATCTTAGGATCATTCTTTAATATATCACACAATCCATTAAGAATATGCCCCCATGTCTGCAGCATTTTCTTCTTTCCATCCGTTTTTTCATCCTTCATAAATCCAAGCGAATGCAGTGAAAAGAAGCCCGGAAATTGCTCATTTCCATATTCGAGTCTTTTATAAATCCATGAGATACAGGCAGCAACATCTTTAAATGCTTGCTCATCCTCATGGTTAAAAAAGATTTCACGCCAAATACTCTCAATTGTATCCCCAAGCAAATCGGCCTTGGATTCATAGTAATTGTAGATTGTCCCCGCCGAAACAGAACATCGGGATGCAACAGCTCGTATGCTTACAGCAGTCCATCCGTTTTCTTTGATTAGCTCTCTGCTTGCAGCTAATATGTCTTCTTTTGAAGTTGCAAGATGGTTCACGAATTCACTCCTCTTCAATATAGTGGCATTAGTTATTTTGTTAAATGAACATTGTTCATGTTGAAAATATACACTGTTCATGTTATTTTGTCAATAACTTTTTTAGGAAGCCCTGATACATTTATTTGACTTCAATAAAAATGGTGTATGCCATACTCACTAAGTATAACATACACCATTAATATTTAATTATTTTCTATATTTATCATCACCTGACAACCATCATCCGTCCATACTTTAAGAACAGCCGGCTCTTTCGATTTGACATCCTTCCATCGAACTGCTGCCAGAGCGCTTCCATCAAATGTTGTTACTGAATCAGAAAAATAGTCCTCCTCACTAGAAGGATTAGCTGTACCAAATCCTTCCATCACACCATTTCCTACAACACTAGCATGAAGCAGTCTTTTTTCAGCTTCCTGTGAATTAATTGTGCCATTATCATCTACAAGCCATATCTTGATAAATGCTATATTCCTCTCATTCTCAGTTACACGACACACTTTTAGCTTTGTTACTGATTTTGCTGTAGAAAGCTCATATTCACCCAGTTTCCTATCTTTCTGATATGCAACTGCCTTTAAAGTTCCCGGTTCATATGGCACTTCATAAGATGCTGTAAAATGATTTTCTCTTCCTGCCGGTTTTCTTCCAAGCGATTTATCATTCAGAAAAAGCTCTACTTCATCACCTGCTGAATAAACATCCACATTTGCCGTTGTCCCTTCAAATCCCTTCCATGTCCAGCTACTGATGTTATCCTTAAACATCCATGCAGTTTTACCAGCTGTCTGTCCTGCGTGTTCAAGTCTCTCGACCGCAATATATGGTTTATCTGTCAGACCATACACTATTTCCCTGAAATAGCTGATTGGTCTTCGATTTCCAATCAAATCAATATCCCCGATATATCCCAGTCTCTCAGGATAAATACTTGTGAAATTGGCATTTCCATCATAATGGAATATTCCTACACCAGCCTCGCCTATATAGTCGTAACCGGTCCATGTAAAGTCTCCAATTACGTGTGGATAAGTTTCAACAAGCTTCCAGAGATTTTCTATGTCAGCCGGATATGTTTCCGTACCGAGGACCGTTTTAGCAGGATGTAGTTCATGCTCCAGCTCATATCTTCCACTTAAATAGTTGAGTCCTGTTATATCGCAGCTTTGCGAACATTCTTCAAGTGCTTCTGAAACAAGCGGATGCTTTGCAAAAAACTCTCCTTTTTCACCTGACATCAGACTCATAAAACTGTTTAAGGCATTGCTTCCTCCTCCGCTTCCACTTCCATGTGAATCCATTCCAAATTTTTCTGCAACATCCCTCATAATAAAGCCAAGACGCCTGCCTGCACAGTTTAATCCATTCAATGCATTCGTTGTATATCTGGTATTATCGAGCTCATGGAATTTATTGCATAGCATTCTGTTTATCCAGGCTCCCTGCTTAGTTCCTGCTTCCTGTATCTCATTTCCAACCGAATAAATAATAACCGATGGATGATTATAGTCTTTTTCAACCATATGATTAATCCACTGATTATATTCATCTTCAAAAATATCGGAGAAATCATATGTATTTTTTTCCTTGTCCCACATATCCGTCAGCTCGTCCATAACCAGCATTCCAATATGATCACACGCATCAAGCATTGCTCTGCTCATTGGGTGATGTGCACTTCTTATAGCATTAAAGCCCGCTTCCTTCAATCTCTTGCAACGGTACCATTCTGCCTCCTTAAATGTCTCAGCACCTATCACGCCATTATCATGATGTATGCAGGTTCCTCGCAGCTTAACTGTCTCACCATTTATCTGCAATCCATGTACGGGATCTAGCTCCAATACACGTATTCCAAAATTAGAAACTGCTTCATCACATATTTTATCATCAAACTTTATCGTTATATGACACTCATATAAAGCCGGCTGTTTTGGACTCCATTTCTTCGGATGTTCAATCGGTATTTGTACACGCACTGTCTGCATTTGCTCTGAGCGAAATACTACTCTCTGTGTATCCGATGCAGTTTTCTGCCCATCTTTTTTTATTTCAATCAGACATTCTGCCTCTAATCCATGTCCAATAATGTTTTTCAACTGCGCACACACCTCTATAACCGCAATGTCATCATTCACTGACAATGTTGTAATACGCAGCTTATCATGTGAAATATATACATCTTTTCCGGTCCACAGATTGACATCTCTGTAAATTCCTGAGCCTGAATACCATCTGCTGTTAGGCTGTTTACTGTTATCGACATCTATTCTTATAATATTCTCATGCTCATAGCTTATCCATGGCTTTAAGTCAACCGAAAAACCCATATATCCATTACGATTCACTGCCGCTAGCGATCCATTAATCCAGACTCTTGCAATTCCATAAATTCCTTCAAATTCCAGAAATACATCCTGCTTTTTCCACTCATTTTGAGCCATAAATTTTTTTTCATATGTATACACACCTCCTGGATAAAATCCACTCTGTGCTCCTGAAGGACAGTCCTTATCTCTTTTTTCACGAATCATTGCATCGTGAGGGAGTGTAACATCAACTGCATTACTGTTCCCATAAAAAGCTTTTAATCTGTCAGCCTGATCTGCTTTTTCAAATGTCCAGTCCTCATTAAAATTATGACACTGCATACTTCATTCCTCTTTCAATCTGTTAGTCTGCTTGTTCTGCTCTTTCCATGTCAATTCTCTTATTTTCCTTTTCCACCTTCATTAAACCAAGAAGAATAGTAATTACGACGCCAAGAATTACAGGGATTGTGATATACATACTGAAAATCATATTTGTAGCTGCTACGGTCTGAGTTGCAGCTTTTCCGGCATATCCTGCTGCATGCAATAGCCAGCCTACAGCCGCAGTACCAATTCCACCACCAACTTTTACTCCAAGTGATGAACAGCTAAACATCATTCCATCAATATGTACCCCTTTCGTACGATAGGTATATCCGCTGATTTCAGCAATAAGAGCATTTAATGTTCCCGACATTGTTCCGGCAAATGTTCCCTTAAGGAACATAAAAAGTAACATCATCGGTAAATTCTTCTGCATCGCAAAAATAATTAGAAATATTCCTAAGATATCACTGATTACATATCCCCAGAAATTAACCTTTTGCATGCTTCCGGTCTTCTTTACAAGAATTGGAGTAAAAATAAGTGCAATTATTACAGGGAACATCTTCATCATTGAGAACAATCCAAGTAATGAACCATTTCCAAGTACATGTTTCATAAAGTAAATAGCTGAACCTGTTGTAAGATTACTCATGAAATAATAAACAATATAAATTGCTACAATTAAAATATAGTATTTGTTACTTATAAGTAATTTCAAAGACTCAACAAAACCTATTTTGTCATCCTTCGGTTTTTGTGTATCCTCAACTGCTGCACTACTTTCTTCCGGTAACTCCTTAACACACAGGCAGCTTATTGTGTTGACAACAAGTCCGATTACACCACATATAACAGCAACCATACGCCATCCTGCTGCTCCACCGCCAAAGGCATCAACTGCACCTGTTACTGCAAATCCCATTACAATATTTGTAGCAACTGCAAACATGAAACGTATTGATCCCAACTGAACCCTTTCATTCTTGTTTCTGGTAATAAGGGCTGATAATGCTGAATATGCTATTCCGTTTGCTGTATAAAAGATAGCATTGAGTGCTGTATAAAATGCGAAGAAATACGCATATTGTGCAGTTTCACTCATTCCACCCGGAATTGAAAACAACAGCACCAGACAAAGTGATACGCCTATCTGTGCATACAGCATCCATGGTCTTGCCTTTCCAAGCTTTGACTTAGTGCGATCGATTAAATTTCCAAATATCACATCTGAAATTCCATCAAGAAATTTCGATACCAGCATTAAAGTTCCAATAATTCCTGTGTTAAGCCCCATTGTATCAGATAAATATAAAAGTACAAAGCTTGATACAAGTCCATAGCTGGTATTTGAAGCCAGGTCTCCTGCTCCATACGCTATCTTCTGATACCATTTCAGGTATTTCTTTTCCGTTTCCTGCATAATAAATGCAACCTCCTTTTTCCTGTTAACAATAATAGTTTGTATTGTATTTTTCATAAACGCTTATGTTTTGTATACTGTTACTTTAATAAATTATTGCTTACAATTCTATAACATATGTGATAAAATATCAGTTAGTTTTTATCATATTCGTGGATAAGGAGAAAAATATACCATTATGACCTCATCATATACTGTCAAAAACATCATAGAACAGGATAATATAAACAGTACAATCAATTCATATATCAAAATACTTACACCAATACAGTTCACACTCGAAACATGTAACAGAGCTAACGATGACAAATATCTAAATTTTTTGATGACTTCACCACGTGAAAATACATTTTACAGCTTTAAAACAGAAAAGGAAATCAATCATTTTAATATGAGACCTCCACATATTCATGATTTTTACGAGCTTCTTATTGTATTGGATGGCGAAATCCATCAGCTGATTGAAAAGACTGATTTTGTGTTCCACAGTGGAAGCTGTTGTCTTATGAACCACAATATAGTACACAAAGAAATTTTTTCTTCCGATGCAACTCTTTTGTTTATCGGAATGTCAAAAGAGCTAGTCCAACAGCTTTCAGAAGATGAACCAAAAGTTTATTTTCCGGATATAGAAAGACCCGGCCATAACCCTATTCTTAGATTTCTTTCAGATAATCTCGATAATCCTGACACAAAGGAATATCTTGATTTTATGCCATCGCTAAACAACAAAGACTGGCACCATACTCTCCACGCCATAACTGACAATATACTTCGTGCCATTATGTATCCAAAGCTTGGTTCTACTTATGTCATCAAAGGAATGCTTTTAGAATTGTTTGATTATCTGTCCAATCCAGAACACTTTCATTTCACGCCCGTCCATGTAGAAGCAGACAATGATTTTCTTCTTTTCACACACATAAGTCACATTTTAGAGGACACCAATGGACGCATTACACGTTCTGAGCTTGAACAATTATTAAATTACAGTGGAAATTATTTAAACTCTATAGTTAAGAAATATACAAATTCATGCCTATTCGATTACAGTCAGACTTTCTGTATGAAAAGAGCGGCTGCTCTCCTGCTTGAAACGACCGCTTCTATATCTGAAATTATGGATGAACTGCATTTTACGAATACAACACATTTTTATAAGTGCTTCAAAGAACATTATCATATGACACCGAAGCAATATAGGATTTCAATGAAAATAAAACTTGTGCCATAGTTGCAAAATGTTCCAAATAAAGAAAAATGCCTGGGCTGTTAGGCTCAGGCTTAACTTTTCTTTTCAAACAAAAAATATGTGATAAATCTATCAAGATTCTCCTCCGCATCCCTCATTAAAACAATCTTATAATCCATACTTCAACCTCATATCAGAAACCACAAGATCTGCATCTCTGAACATCCCCTGTTCTCTGGATTTTTCCAATTTTGCAAGCATTTCTGCCTCCGTCATAGGTGCATATGATTTACTCTTTAACTCATCTTCTACTCTGACCTGAATTGTACTAGACATATTTAGCACCTCACTTCCATCTATTTTCTTCATTATAATGCTAAATCATTTCTATTTCAATACATATGTATTGTATATACACCAGCCCGAAATCGAAAGACTATACAAGAAAGAAGCTGTAAAGTGGTGTGAATAATTTGACTCCAATAAAAATGGTGTATGCCATACTTACTAAGTAATGCATACACCATTAAATCACATTAGAAATTACTCAAACTTTTGGGCTGAGAGATTTATCTGGCTGTTTCTTGGTACACATTTGTGTGTTTTATTCTTCATATTCATCTTATTTCGCATTTTTGTGTACCTCACCTCAAATTTTTAGAGCCAAAATGGAGCCAAAAATACTCTTAAAAAGATACATTATAAAAAATGAACTCACATATCAAAAATACTTAGCTGCGTATCTTTTAATGACTCAACTTTTCTAATTGTTATTTTGTCATCTTCTTGAACTTTCCCACATAGAAGTGGTGACGAAGGATCATATTTGGCAGCATTTGTTTCTACACTTTTTGAACTATAATTTGCATAGCAATATGCACATCCATTTTTGCATGTATTATAAGTACCTATTTCAACGCTTTCAACGCATCCACATTCTTTACGCTGATTTTTGTCTTTGCCAACATTGAGTTTACATCCTATAATTTTTTCAATTAATTCTCTATCTATGCAGCAATTATGAATTATACCACATTCATCCAAATCTATTTTTTCTGCACAACTTCCAATCTTAATATTATTATCCGCAGCTATCTTGCTCAATTTTTCAGCAAATTCTCGCAGTTCATCATCATTTAATTCATGACTTGATAATCCATCCATATTTTTTTTATTTTTAGGATATATATCAACAAAACTAATCACGCATTTTTCCGTATATCCACTTAAAGCCTCAGCAATACTTTTAAATGCCTTCAAATGATATTCTTTCGTATATCTATCAGAAAAAAATATAGGATCATATCTCCAAATCACTTTTTGCTTGCCAATTTTTTCAGATAATTCTTGAAATACCGGAATCATTTTTGTTTTTTTATTTGGCAAATTAATCTCCACATCATTTCCGTATCCAGTTAATGTGAACTGAAAATAATAATTATAATCTTTAATCTCGTCTAACCTCTTTATCATTGGTAAAGGGTTCTTGGTCCAAAATACTATGCAATCTACAACATCTGGAGTAATTTTTATTTCACTTATCTGATGAGCATTCATAGGGTTACGAACATATAAAAATCCCTCTTTTATTCTATTATAGAACCATTCCGAATAATAATTAGGAATATCCGTTCTTCTACTTACACTTAATATCATTTCATCACTTCTTTCATTTTTTATGAGCATCTGTGCGCTAGCACAACTTTCAAATGGATTATACGCATTTCTAATTTCATCTGAAATCATATTAAAAGACGAGCTCACTACTATCATACTGCCCGCCATATTCGTAATGTCTTTCTTTATTTACATTATTAAAATGCATTCTTCTCACTATTTTCGGTGTTTGAATTTTTGACTCTAATAAATCAAAGAATTCTCTTCCTCCGCCCATAGATTTGCTGAGATTAATATCATTACACCACTTTACAACTTTTTCATAAAAAATAATCGTACAGGACTTTCTGATGTATAATGAGTTTGCGAAAAACATTACAATGGAAAGTGCCCCTGTACGACAAACTCATTATACAACGAAAATACATCAATTGGTAGACTTCATAAATATTTTTCAGCATATTTTGAAGAGCCCATCATAACTAAATAATCATTATATAAAATAAAATTATTCTATTTTATCATTCAGCAAATCTGTTTTAATAGAGTTGACAAATGTGTAAAATGAAACGCTAAATCGAACACTGTGCAAAAGTCACCTCGAAAATCGTTCCCCCGGTCTTGCCTGATTTAATACAAATACTGCCATCATGTACTCTAACGATTTCATGGACAAGAGCAAGTCCGAGTCCTACGCCGCCCAGCTCCCGACTTCTGGATTTATCCACACGGAAGAATGGCTCGAACACTCTCTCCCTAAGCTCCTTTGGTATTCCGCTTCCCGTATCTTCTACAGACAGATAAACATGCTTGTTTCTCTGATATGCGGTTACTGTAACCTGTCCTAGCGGATGATTATATTTGATGGCATTCTCAACCAGATTGTATACAAGCCTGTAAATAAGAATATCACTGCCTATCATAGTGGCATCCTCACATTTTCCAATCAGCTTTATATTCTTTTCCACGGCAAGAGGCTCAAGGTCTGCCAAAACCTCTTCAACAATAGCATCCAATATAATTTTATCATCCCTTCCCACCGTCTGAAGCTCACTCATGTCAAGAAGAGTCTTTACCATCCTGTTTAATTTATCATTTTGTTCCGTAACCATTTTTATGGTCTGCAAAGTGTCTGCATCATTTCCCGGGTGAGAGGCAGAATTATATAAATCAAGCTGTACCTGCATTAACGCTAATGGAGTTCTCAGCTCATGTGCTGCATTTGCAGTAAACTGTCTCTGTATCTCAAATGCTTCCGACAGACGCTCAAGCATCTTATTATAAGAAATACCCAGCTGGTTCAGTTCCTTAACATTGTTTTCCTCTATTCTTGAATCAGACAGATTCTGAGCCTGTACCTCTTCAATTTTATCTGAAAACTCCCTGATTGGTCTGAGTGCATGCCCGCTTATAAAATAAGTGACGACACCTCCCAAAAGCGCCAGCAAAACCGTGATTATCAGACTGTTTCTTTTATAGTCGGCCTTATTATTGTACACCTGAACCGAAAATTCATCCGCAAACTCATCCCACTTATCGTCCGGTATGCTGATATATATTTCATCTGATTTGTTTCCTTTTTCATCCCCCTGTGACTCTACCGCATCCTGCAGAGAATCGATGTAATGCACACCATTTTTATAGACAAACATAGTCAGGCAGCCACATATAATAGCAATACACAATGTAGTAATGCACGTAAGTCTCCACTGTAGCGACATTCTTTTCATCTGTCAGACTCCTCCCGTATTTTATAGCCTTCACCTACCTTGTTCAAAATGGGATCATATCCCAGCTTCGCCTTAAGCTTTTTTCTAAGTGAAGACATATGTACCCTGATTGCTCCGCTAAAGCTGTCTGCCGTGGCATCCCACACATGCTCTATCAGCTCCTCCTGGCTCACCGGTCTGCCTATATTGATAAGTAAATATTCCAAGATACCATTCTCTTTTCTTGTCAGTGGAACCGGCTCTTCCTTTGCATATGCCTCGCGTTTAATCGTATCAAACTTTATTTCTCCGCATTTAAGACATATATCATTCTGTACAAATTTCCTTCTTGTCAGGCTTCTGATACGTGCCTCAAGCTCCTGCAGATGGAATGGTTTTTCCATGTAATCATTTGCTCCTGCATCCAGTCCCTCTACCTTATCAGCAATCTGACCTCTTGCAGATAATATCAAAACCTTAGTTTCATCATTGTATTTTCTAAGCTCCTTAAGAAGCTCCATGCCATCCATCCCCGGCAGATTCAAATCCAAAACTATCAGATCATAATTCTCCGACAGTATACATTCAAGAGCCTCTTTCCCATCATAACAGGTATCCACCTCATAACCGGCAGCATACAGACTCTTTGCAACCATATCACATATTTGTTTCTCATCCTCAACAATTAATAATCTCAAAATGTTCTCCTGCTTCTTAACAATAATTTTACAACCTATATTGTATAATACCAAAGTCAGCTGGTCAACAATACAACAAAAAGGAGCAACATTATGTTGAAATACCAAAAAATATGTCAAATCATTCTGCTTATCCTTGGTGTATCCATGGTAAGCTATGGTGCAGTCAGAGGTGAGGCAGCTACCGTGCTTGGTAAAGCAATAAAACTATGTCTGGAGTGTGTCGGAATTGGATAAGAAAAAGAAATTACTATCAAAAAAGCTGGCAAAAATACGTGGATGGATACAGGCCGCAGCAACGCTGCTGACCAATATTCATATTCCGAATTTATTTAAGGGTAAAATATATCAGGGCAATGCAAAAACAGTATGTGTACCCGGATTAAACTGCTACTCCTGCCCTGCCGCGACAGGAGCCTGTCCAATAGGGGCATTTCAGGCAGTCGTCGGATCATCAAAATTTAAGTTTTCATACTACATAACCGGATTTTTTATTTTACTCGGTGTAACTCTCGGCAGATTTATATGTGGTTTTTTGTGCCCATTTGGATGGTTTCAGGATTTACTTCATAAAATCCCCGGAAAGAAATTATCCACAGCCAAACTAAAGCCTCTTAGGTACCTAAAATATGTCATTCTTATTGTTTTCGTTATACTTCTTCCGATGCTTATAACGAACTCTATAGGAATGGGAGACCCGTTCTTCTGCAAATATATCTGTCCTCAGGGTGTTTTAGAGGGTGCTATACCGTTATCTATTGGAAATGCTGCTATCCGTTCTGCGCTTGGAAAGCTTTTTTCTTTCAAGTGTATGATTTTAATTGCAGTGATTGTACTAAGTATCTTATTTTACAGGCCCTTCTGTAAATGGATTTGTCCGCTTGGAGCAATCTACTCATTATTTAATAAGGTCAGCCTGCTCAAAATCACCGTTGATAGCAGCAAATGTGTCGGATGCGGTCAATGC
>UMEZ01047457.1_pt1 | contig 10713 bp, 9 predicted proteins | sample 1964841 | NCBI WGS metagenome assembly UMEZ01 (sample SAMEA4836029, study PRJEB28245) | human gut metagenome | biome: gut microbiome; material: fecal sample | place: Denmark | collected 2008 | reverse complement strand
TTGAAGGAACAGTTGGAGAATTAAAAAAAAGCGGAGCAGATACTCTTATAAAATTAACAGATAATAAGGATAACAGTGGATTATATACCATAACACATGAAGCTGATACAACCCTTCAAATAGGAACTAATGAAAGTATAACAGAATATAGATATCGTGGAGCAAGTCCAAAAAACTATGTAACATTTAATAATGAAGTATGGAGAATAATTGGCGTGTTCCCAACAGATGATGGAACAGGTAAAATAGAAAATAGAATAAAACTAATAAGAAATGAAAGTATAGGTAATTATTATTGGAATACTAGTTCTTCAAATAATTGGGCAAGACCAGCAACATTAAATACATATTTAAATGAAACATATTTAAGTTCATTAACAAGTGAGGCACAAAATATGATAGGGAGTTCAAAATATTATTTAGGTGGATTTAGTTCAAATAATATAACATCAGTATATATGTATAAATATGAAAGAAAAATAAGTGAAAGCAGTTCTTATAATGGAAACAATCCAACTAATTGGTTAGGTAAACTAGCATTAATGTATGCAAGTGATTATGGATATGCAAGTGCTAATTGTGAAACAAAAGTATTATATAATTTAAGGGATTCAACACAAGATTTACGAGCATGTAATGATACAAACTGGTTATATAATATAAAAACATATGAATGGTTATTGTCTCAGTTAAGTATTATCAACATCAATACGTTTAGTGTAAATATTCATGGGTATATTGAAACTGCTGCTACTGTCTACAACAACCAGTATGCGGTCAGGCCAGTTGTTTATCTAACATCTACAGTAAAAATCACCGGAGGAGATGGAACTTCAAGTTCACCATATACATTTGGATTATAGATTAAAATAAAAAGGAAACGTTATTTTGTTTCCTTTTTTGTTGTTCTTTTTTTAGAAGTAGTTTTCTTTACTTTAGGTTTTTCTATTTCTAATTCTAATTCTTTTTTATTGCTTTTTATAACTGAATCTACTAAATATGTAAAACATAAAGTGTAGAATATAACCATAACTATACCCATGATAAATTGATTTATGAATTTTACAAAACTATCTCCAAGAGATAATACACCAATATTAGATAGCATTATAAATAAGAATGAATCTATTGTTATAGCAATTACACCTGAAATTAAAAATTTAAATCCTTTATATCCTTCAAGATAATAATATATTTTTAAATTTAAAAATTGTGAAGCATAGAAAGCAAGAATTGATGCAAAAATTAATTTAAAATCAATATTAAAGATTTTATCTAATCCGTCATATGCTCCATATATAGGAATACAAGATGTAATTGTAAGCATTATTGCCATGAAGATAAGGGCAAATACAGCATAATTAAACATCATAAATGTTTTTTCTTTGCCATATCTTTCTGCAAATAGTGTCGCAATAAAATAAGTCATTGGATAAAATAAAATACTTGCTGTAACAGCTAATTTACCAACTTTAATTGTTCTACATGCAAGAATAATTGATGTTGTAAAACAAATAATAAATATAATCATTGTTAAAAAATAATAAAAATTCTTTTCCCTTTTCATACTTTTGTCCTCCTAGTATAAATTATAAAGGTAAATTTAAAGAAAAACAAGCATAATAAGAAATTTTATGATAAAATAATAAAAGATGGAAAAGGTGATTTAGATATGAAAAGAGAAAACATAAGAAATTTTTCAATTATTGCACATATAGACCATGGTAAATCTACAATTGCTGATCGTATTTTAGAACTTACAAATGCAGTAGAAAAAAGAGATATGAAAAGTCAACTTTTAGATTCAATGGAACTTGAAAGAGAGCGTGGAATAACAATTAAACTTAATGCTGTTAGTTTAAATTATAATTATAAAGGGGAAGATTATTTACTTAATTTAATTGATACTCCAGGACATGTTGATTTTACTTATGAAGTATCACGTTCTTTAGCAGCATGTGAAGGAGCAATTTTAGTTGTTGATGCAACACAAGGTATTGAAGCTCAAACTTTTGCTAATTTATATCTTGCTATGGATAATGATTTAACAATAATACCTATTATTAATAAAATTGACTTACCAAATGCAGAAGTTGATAGAGTAAAAAAAGAAATAATAGATACTTTAGGTTTTAATGAAGATGATATTATTTTATGCAGTGCTAAAGAAGGAATAGGTATAAAAGAATTAGTAGAAAAAGTTATTGAGGTTGTACCATGTCCTAGAAAAAATGAAACAGATAAATTACAAGCATTAATTTTTGACTCTCATTTTGACCCTTATTTAGGAGTTGTTCTTGCAGTAAGAATATTTTCTGGAACTTTAAAAAAGGGTGATACAATTAAAATGTTGAAAACAAATGCTAGTTATGAAGTAGTAAATGTTGGTATTCATACTCCTAAAGAAAAAATGTGTGATATTTTAACTGAAGGGGAAGTAGGATTTATTACTGCTAGTATTAAAAGTATTAGTGATGTAAGAGTAGGAGATACGATAACTTTACAAAAAGATCCATGTGCTGAAGCGTTAAAAGGATATAAAGAAATAAAACCATTTGTTTACTGTGGTATATATCCAATTGATTCTAAAAAGTATGATGATTTAAAAGAAGCTTTAGAAAAATTAAAATTAAGTGATGCTTCTTTAGAATATACTCCTGAAACATCAAAAGCTTTAGGATTTGGTTTTAGATGTGGTTTTTTAGGCCTTCTTCATTTAGATATAATAAAAGAAAGAATAGAAAGAGAATTTAAAATAGATATAATTGCAACATCTCCAAGTGTTATTTATGAAGTTATTTTAAATAATGGTAAAACTGAAATGATTGATAGTCCAAGTAAATTACCAGATAAAACATTAATAAAAGAAATAAAAGAACCATTCATTAAAGCATCTATTTTTACACCAAGCACTTATATTGGTCAAGTAATGGAATTATGTCAAAATAAAAGAGGAATATATAAAGGATTAGATTATATAGATAAAACAAGAGTTAATATTCATTATGAACTTCCACTTGCAGAAATTGTTTATGACTTTTTTAATAAATTAAAAAGTGCTACTAAAGGATATGCTTCTTTTGATTATGAAGTTATTGGATATAAAACAAGTGATTTAGTAAAAGTTGATATTTTACTAAATGGTGAACTTGTTGATGCTTTAAGTATTATTACGCATAAAGATTTTAGTTATAATAGAGGTAAAATTATATGTGAAAATTTAAAAGAAATAATTCCAAGACAGTTATTTGAAGTTCCAATTCAAGCTGCAATCGGCTCAAAAATTATAGCAAGAGAAACAGTTAAACAAATGCGAAAAGATGTTCTTGCTAAATGTTATGGAGGGGATGTTTCAAGAAAAAGAAAACTTCTTGAAAAGCAAAAAGAAGGTAAAAAGAAAATGAAAACAATAGGAAGTGTTGAACTTCCAAGTGATGCTTTCTTAAGTATTTTAAAGGTGGATGATTAATATGGAAGAAAAAATTAAATATGAAGCAGAATATATTTTATATAGTAAAAATAAAACACTTGAAGAAATATCAGATGAATTAAATATATCAAAACGAACTTTACAAAATCATATAAATACATTATTACCTGAAATAGATAAAAAACTATATGAAAAAGTAAGAATAAAAATAGATGAAACATCTAAATTAAGAAATATTAAGGGAGGACAAACTAGTAAAAAAAATTCTTCTTATACCCAAGAAGAAATTGAATATTTATGTAATGAATTTACTAAAGCTTTTAATAATAACAATAAAGAAGAAATAATGTCTTTAAGAGAGTTTGCAGAAAAATATAATATTCCTAAATCTACTTTATATGATATTTTAACAAAATATGTAACAGATAATGATCTATCAATGATAAAATCATTATTTGAATTTAATAAAAGGCATAAATAATGATAAAAAGTTGTTATATACATATCCCTTTTTGTAAAAATATTTGTAGTTACTGTGATTTTTGTAAAATGTATTATAATAAAGATTTTATAGATAAATATTTATTGTCTTTAGAAAAAGAAATAAATTTATATTATAAAAATGATTTATTAAATACTCTTTACATTGGGGGAGGAACACCATCTTGTTTAGATGAAATATCTTTAAAAAAGTTATTTAAAATAATAAGTATATTTAAACTTAATAAAACTTATGAATTTACTTTTGAATGTAATATTGAAGACATTAATGAAAAATTATTAATATTTTTAAAAGAAAATAAAGTTAATCGTATAAGTATAGGACTTCAATCATTTAATAAAAAATATATAGAGTTTATGAATAGAAAATATTTAAATAAAAAAGAAATTACAGATAAAATAAATTTGGTAAAAAAATATTTTAATAATATAAATATAGATTTAATATATGGTATTAATAATGAAACATTAAAAGAATTACAAGAAGAAGTAGATAGCTTTATAAATTTAGATGTAAATCATATATCATTATATTCATTAATACTTGAAGATAATACAATTCTTAAAACAAAAAAATATAAAGAAATAGATGATGATTTAAATAGGAAAATGTATGATTACATTAGAAAAACATTAAAAAAGAATAATTATATTCATTATGAAATAAGTAATTTTAGTAAAAAAGGTTATATGTCTAAACATAATTTATGTTATTGGAATAATGATAATTATTATGGCTTTGGTCTAGGATCAAGTGGTTTTGTAGATAATATTAGATATACTAATACAAGAAGTCTTAATTCATATATAAATGGTAATTATAGATATATAAAAGAAAAAATAGATAAAAAAAGAAATATGGAATATGAAATGATTTTAAATTTAAGAAAGATAAAAGGAATATCTAAAAAAAATTTTTATAAAAAATATAATATAAATATAAAAGATGTATTTGATGTAAGTAAATTAAATGAAAATAAGTATTATTTTTATATTCCTAAAAAATATTTATTTGTTGAAAACTATATTTTATGTGATTTTATTTTAGATTAGAAAGAGGTTTATATGTTTGAAAGATTAGAACTTTTAATAGGTAAAGAAAATTTAAATAAGATAAAAACTAAACATATTTTAGTAATAGGTTTAGGGGGAGTAGGAAGTTATGTTGTAGAAAGTTTAATTAGAAGTGGTATTGAAAATATTACAATTGTAGATTTTGATAAAATAGATATTTCTAATTTAAATAGACAACTTATGACTAATTTAGACAATATAGGTAATCTAAAAACAGATGAAATCGAAAAAAGAATATTAACAATAAATAAAAATGTTAGAATAAACAAAATATCAAAATTTATAAATGAAGATAATTATTTAGATTTATTTAAAGAAAATATAGATTATTTAATTGATGCTGAAGATTCTACTAATACAAAAAAATTAATTATAAAAGAATGTTTAAAAAGAAAGATAAAGTTTATTACTTGTTGTGGTACAGGTAATAAATTAGATCCTTCTAAATTAGAAATAATAGATATAAGAAAAACTAGTTATGATCCTTTAGCTAAAAGTCTTAGAACATGGGTAAACAAAGAAAAGATAAAAGGTAAAATTCTTTGTTGTTGTTCTAAAGAAATGCCTATAAAAGTAAATTCTAAAACAATTGGTTCAACTTCTTTTGTTCCGAGTAGTGCAGGGCTTTTAATAACTAGTTATGTAATTAAAGATATAATAAAATAAGGATTACTTGATATATTTATAGTAATCCTTTTCTAATATAAGTCTTGAATATAAATACTTTTCATACACAAGATTTTTTTTATCATTAAATTTATTATTTAGTGCATTATATTTAATATTTTTAGTAATAAAACTTCTATCATTAAAAATAACAATACCATCATTATTTGATAAAATATCACATCCTGTTAATAATCTTGAATCATAATTAAAGCCAAATAAATTATATAATGTAGGTAAGACATCTATATTTGATGAATAATTATCTATAATAACTGGTTTTTCTAAAGTAGAATTATAAATAACTAAAAAGTTTTTATGAATAAGACTATCATCATATTTTATATCTTTATTTAATTCTTCTAATTCATTTTTACTTAGACCATATGGAAAATGATCTGCTAGTAAAACAATAACGGTATCATCAAGCAAATTATCTTTTTTTAAGTTATTTATTAAATTTTCTAAAGCTTTATCAAGTTCAATATGAGTTGATATAAAACCTAAAACATTAGAACTATAATTTAAATCTTTTACTAAATTTATATTTTTCTTAACAATATCATTATTTGTTGTTTTATAGTTTAAATGGGTACTAACAGTCATATAATATGCTAAAAACTTATCATCATTTTTATAATCATTATAAGTTTCATTAAGCATTTCTAAATCACTTTCAGGCCAAATATTACAGTTTATTTTCTTTTCAAGACCATTTCCACATGCTGTATATTTTTCAAATCCTAAATTAGGATAAGTAATATCTCTATTATAAAAATTATAAGTATTATTATGATAAGCATATGTTTTATAATCATTTGTTTTAAACATTGCAGGAAGAGAATATTTCATATTATTATTACTTGATTTTATCATACTCCATGTTCCTTCAGTAGGAAGAAGTCCTGTAAGATTTGTATACTCGCCATCACTAGTACTAGCATAATAAATAGGAGTATAAAAGTTATTAAAAACAAAACCATTATGTGTAAGCATGTATAAAGTAGGGGTAATATCTTTTTTTATTGCATTAATATTAACAGATTCTCCTGTTATAAAGATAAGATTTTTATCTTTAAAAATACCAGTATATTTATTTTTTAAAGAAGGTTCTTTGCTTTTAAAATATTCATGCATTTTTATAATATCATAATCTTTTTCATTATTAATTAAATCATCAAAATTAATATTAGTAACATTATAATTGTTATCATTACTTATTTCATTAAAAACATCATTAGTTATTATTTTATCTTCAAAATTTATAAAATATCTATATATATCTAAACTAAATGTTTTAACTATTCCAAATGTTTTAGCAGAGTAAGTTGGATAATAAACATTATTATATAAATTATATTTTGAATAAATATCTTTACTATTTTTATCACTATTTATTATAAATAAAGCTAAGGTAAAACTTATTATAATTGAACCTATATAATATAAAATAGTTTTTAATTTTAATTTTTCAAAATTAATTTTTTTATTAAAGATAATAAATAAAATAAAGGGAAGTAATAAAACAATTATATAAAAAGCATTATTTATAATACAAGCAAATATTGTATTAAAAAATCCCATTACTTGTTTAGCACCACTTAACATTGAAAGAAATGAAAAGAAAGAATTATAAAATTCATAATGAACTTCTTGACCTATTATAATTATAATAAAAGGTAGAAGTAGAATTATATTAAGTATTTTATTAATTGTTATATTATTTGTAAGTCTTGATAAAATAGTAATAATGCATGAAGAAATAATACTTGATGTTAAACAAAATAATATAAATATTAAACTACATTCATGAAATATAAAGATATTAAAGAATATTTGCATTAATAAAATAATTAAAAAATTATAAATAAATGAATCTTTTTTCATTAATTATTCTCCTTATATTTTTCTATTTTTTCATAAACTTCTTTTAAAGAAGTTTCATATTTAGAAGATGTTTTTGGAATATAATATTTAACTCCTACTAAATTACTAGGTAAGTATTCTTGTTTTACAAGTGATGATTTATAATTATGTGGATATAAATATCCAATGTAAGGGCTTTTTAAATAACTTGGCATTTCTCCAACATCTTTTGTTTTTAAATCGTTTATAGCTTTATCAATGGCAAGATATGCTGTATTTGATTTTGGAGATAAACTCATTTCAATAACAATATTAGAAAGAATTATTTGGCATTCAGGAAGTCCAACTCTTTCACTTAAACTAATACATGCTTCAAGTTTAGGACCTAAGCTAGGGTTTGCAAGACCAATATCTTCATAACAAATAACAGAAAGTCTTCTAAAAATACTATCAATATCTTCAGATATTATAAGTCTTGCAAGATAGTGTAAAGAAGCATTAACATCACTGCCACGAATTGATTTTTGTAAGGCACTTAAATTATCATAATGATTAGAAGTATCAGCACCACTTACAAATACTTCTTTTGAATTTATACTTTTAATCGTATCTATAGTTACAATATGATCTTTATTAAAAAAGTATGAAACTTCAAGTAAATTATAAGCATATCTTAAATCATTTTTAGCTAAACTAGCAATATATTTTAAAGTATTATTATCTATTTTTATATCTTTTATATCTTCATATTTACAAGCTTTTTTAAGACCTTTTAAAATATCTTCTTCATTAAGAGGATTAAGTTTAAATATTTGACATCTGCTTCTAATCGCGGGATTAATTTTATGATATGGATTTGCTGTTGTCATACCAATTAAAGTAATTAAACCACTTTCAAGACAAGGAAGAAGTAAATCTTGTTTATCTTTATTAAGTCTATGTATTTCATCCATGATTAAAATTATTCCATCATACATTTTAGCTTCTTCTACAACTATTTCAAAATCTTTCTTATTACTGTTAACAGCATTTAAAAAACGATATTTAAAGCCTAAATCATTTACAATGGCATTTGCTATACTTGTTTTACCAATACCAGGTTCTCCATATAATATCATTGAGAATATTTTTTTGTTTTTAACCATATTTGAAATAATTTTATCTTTACCAATTAAATGTTCTTGTCCGATAACATCTTTTAAAGATTTTGGAGCTAGTTTAAGTGCAAGTGGTTTTTCCATATTAATCAATTCCTTTCAATATTTATTTTACTATAAATTTGAATTGTTGAAAAGTGTAAAGAAAATTATTGACATGGGGGGGGTGTATTATATAATAACCTTATAAAGTTAATAGTTAATAAAATAAGGTTGTGATATAGTGAAAAAAATAATAAAATTTTTAAAAACAGATATAAAAATAATAAATAGTTACTTTTTATTTACAATTATTTTAATAATATTAGTATGTGTAGGATATACAAGTTATGCCTTATTTAGTTTTACAAAAACAAGTAATAATGTTATTGAAGGAACAGTTGGAGAATTAAAAAAAAGCGGAGCAGATACCCTTATAAAACTAACTAATAATAAAGATAAGAGTGGACTTTACACAATAACACATCCTGCTGATAGTACACTTCAAATAGGAGCAACAGAAAGTGTAACAGAGTATAGATACAGAGGAGCAAGTCCAAAAAACTATGTAACATTTAATAATGAAGTATGGAGAATAATCGGAGTGTTCCCAACTGATGATGGAACAGGAAATATTGAAAATAGAATAAAAATAATAAAAAATGAAAGTATAGGAATTAAATATTGGGATACAAGTGGGTCAAATAATTGGGCTAGGCCAGCAACATTAAATACAGAATTAAATGGAGCATATTTAAATAATTATGCAACTATAGCACAAAATATGATAGGAAATGCTAAATATTATTTGGGAGGATATAATGGTAGTAATGTAACAGCAGATACAATATATCAATATGAACGAAAAATAAGTGGAGGCGGAACATATTATTATGGAACAAATCCAAATAGTTGGGTTGGGAAAGTTGCTTTAATGTATTTAAGTGATTATGGTTATGCGGCGAGCGAAGAATGTACAAAAACATTATCTAATTATAACGATTTAACATGCATATCAAACAATTGGTTATTTGATAAAAATTATCAGTGGGTATTGTTTCAGAATCCCTATCGTAGATACACTGTATATCGTGTTGTTCCGGATGGAAATTATGGTAATCTAAATGTATACGAAAACTTATACAATGTTAGACCAACATTATATTTAACTTCATCAGTTAAAATAACTGGAGGATTAGGAACAAGTACTAATCCATATACACTTGGAATTTAGTAATAGGTTTTTCAAAAATTAAATAAAATATCAAATTATTTAATTTTTTTTATGTCTAAATTTAGGTCATTTTGATTTTGCCCCGTATAATTATATATGGAGGATAATTAAATGATAGAACAATTAGAACAAAAAGCAGTAATTAAAAGTAATAAAAAAGAAAATAAGAAAAACTTAAATTTAAGTAAAAGAATTGATAATGTATTAAAAAATATTAACGAAAGAAACCCGGTAAGATTAAGAGATTATACACCACAAGTATTAGTTGAAAATGGTGTTAAAGATCTTCCAATGTATGAAAACCCATCTCATATAAGAAAAAACATTTTAACTAAAGAAGAGGCACAAAAATTAGGCTTAGCAACAAGTATAAGAAATCATTATCATGGTTTAGGTAAGGAACTTTATATAAAAATAATTAATAGCTTGGACAGCCCGAGAGTTATATTTAAAAATAAAAACAATAAGGATTATTTGATATTAACGACAGTTAAAGATAATAATAATAGTAACATAATAGTTCCCGTTGAAATAGAAACAATTACAAAAATAAATATCTTTAATATTGACATTAATAGAATAAAGACTGTATATGGTTACGATAGGAAAGATCCTGATTTAAATAAATATATTAAAAATAATATTAAATTAGGAAGGTTTACAAAAATTTATGAACAAAAAAGAACTTAAGTACGGGTATAAACAACCGCAGTTAAGTTCTTTTGTATCAATAATATACCATAAAATTATTTTGTTGTAAACATAATTGTTAAAAAATGTTAATAAAATTATTGACATGGGGGGGG
>UMEZ01090643.1_pt1 | contig 10715 bp, 8 predicted proteins | sample 1964841 | NCBI WGS metagenome assembly UMEZ01 (sample SAMEA4836029, study PRJEB28245) | human gut metagenome | biome: gut microbiome; material: fecal sample | place: Denmark | collected 2008 | reverse complement strand
TTACCCACAGTGTGAAATGATTGTTACGATAAATGATCATTTCACGCTGTGGGTAATTCTTTATTTGTAATTTGCTTAAAGATATGGTATTATTTTAAACGAATTATTTACCAGGACTGCTATAATCTATAGCAATTCAGTCGGTTATCCACAGGGAGTCCGACAGAGAATATTTATAATAAGAAAGTGGGTGAAGCTGTGGTTGAATTAGACCAGTTCAAGAGCATTCTTGCGACTTATACAGAACCATTAGTGGAAGTGAGGGATTCACTTTGACCTGGCTAACAAAGAGCAGAAGGTCGAAGAATTAGAGCGCGAAATGGAAGCGCCTGATTTCTGGGATGATGCAGAAGTTTCCCAGAAGAAAATGAAAGAATTAAAAGACATGAAAGATGATATGGAGACCTATCAGAATCTGGTTACACAGATGGAAGATATGGAAACCATGATCGAGATGGGATATGAGGAGAACGATCCTGCACTGATTCCTGAGATTCAGGAAATGCTGGATGAGTTTCAGAAGGATTTTGACAATATCCGTATCAAGACACTTCTTTCCGGAGAATATGACAGTGAGAATGCAATCATTAAGCTGAATGCAGGTGCAGGCGGAACAGAGGCCTGTGACTGGTGCGGTATGCTTTACCGTATGTACAGCCGCTGGGCAGATAAGAAAGGATTTACCCTGGAAGTGCTGGATTATCTGGACGGCGATGAGGCAGGTATCAAATCTGTTACTTTCCAGGTAAACGGAACAAATGCTTACGGTTATCTGAAATCAGAGAAGGGAGTTCACCGTCTGGTGCGTATTTCTCCTTTCAATGCAGCAGGTAAGCGACAGACATCCTTTGTATCCTGTGATGTTATGCCTGATATCAAGAAGGATCTGGATGTGGAGATCAATGACGATGAGATCCGTATTGATACTTATCGAAGCAGTGGTGCCGGCGGTCAGCATATCAACAAGACATCATCTGCCATCCGTATCACACATTATCCTACCGGAATCGTGGTACAGTGTCAGAATGAACGTTCTCAGCACATGAATAAAGATAAAGCCATGCAGATGCTGAAAGCCAAGCTGTATCTTCTCAAGCAGCAGGAGGCAGAGGAAAAACTCTCCGGTATCCGCGGTGAGGTGACAGATATCGGATGGGGAAATCAGATTCGTTCTTATGTTATGCAGCCATATACCATGGTAAAGGATCATCGTACAAACGAGGAGACCGGAAATGTGGATGCAGTACTTGACGGAGGAATTGATATTTTCATCAATGCATATCTGAAATGGATCGCACTGAAGAAATAAAAGAATAAAAAAGGCTGTCTGAAATCAGGACAGCCTTTTTCGTGTTGAGGCATTTTACACAATGATTCAGCAGAATATATTTCTTGCGTATTTTTGTGTGGTGTGATAATATATCCAGTGTGTAAAAACAAATGTCTTTAAAGAACGGACAGGTAAATTGATATGCAGAAACCAGTAACAGAGAAAAAGAAATATTTTGTAGTGAGGGAACGTGCGGTTCCGGAAGTCCTGCTGAAGGTGGTGGAGGCAAAGAAGCTTCTGGACTCCGGCAAAGTGGACACTGTACAGGATGCAGCAGAGCGCACAGGAATCAGCAGAAGCTCTTTCTACAAATACAAAGATGATATTTTTCCATTTCATGAAGAGACAAGGGGAAAGACGATCACCTTTATTATCCAGATGGACGATGAACCGGGGCTTTTGTCGGTTGTCCTGCAGACGATTGCACGGTTTCATGGAAACATTCTCACCATTCATCAGAGTATTCCTATCAATGGGATTGCCACACTTACTCTGAGTGTGGACATTCTTCCGGGCGAGGGGGATGCAGAAGCAATGGTAGAGACGATTGAACAGAATGAAGGAATTCATTATCTGAAAATATTAGGCAGGGAGTAAAAGAAAATGATCAATGTAGCAATTTTAGGATATGGCACAGTTGGAAGCGGTGTATTTGAAGTATTAAATGAAAATAAAGAGAGCATTTCCAGGCGTGCCGGACAGGAACTTCATGTAAAATATGTTCTGGATCTTCGTGATTTTCCGGGACAGCCGGTAGAGAAGGTTCTGGTCCATGATTATGAACAGATCGTCAGTGATCCGGAAGTAGATATTGTAGTAGAGGTTATGGGCGGTGTGGAGCCTGCTTATACTTTTGTAAAGAAGGCACTTCTGGCAGGAAAAAATGTCTGCACTTCCAATAAGGCTCTGGTTGCAAAGCATGGCCGAGAGCTGATGGATATTGCAAAGGAAAAGAGCATTAACTTCTTATTTGAAGCAAGCTGTGGCGGCGGAATCCCGATCATTCGTGTCATCAATTCTTCCCTTACAGGAGATGAGATTGACGAAGTAACAGGTATCCTGAACGGAACTACCAACTACATGCTTTATAAGATGAGCACAGAAGGCTGTGAATTTGACACTGTATTAAAGGAAGCACAGCAGAAGGGTTATGCAGAGGCAGATCCTACCGCCGACGTGGAAGGATACGATGCATGCCGTAAGATCGCAATCCTTTCCTCTCTTGCTTATGAGAGATATTTTGATTTTGAAGATATTTATACAGAGGGAATTACAAAGATCACACCTGAAGATATGGAGTATGCTGCGAAGCTTGGCAGAACCATCAAACTTCTTGGAACCAGCCGCAGACTGGCAGATGGAACCTGTTATGCAATGGTAGCACCGTTTATGCTCGGTCAGAACAGCCCTCTTTACAGTGTAAATGATGTGTTTAATGCAGTATTTGTACATGGAAATATGCTTGGAGATGCCATGTTCTATGGAAGCGGTGCAGGTAAACTGCCTACAGCAAGTGCTGTAGTTGGTGATATTGTGGATGCCGCAAAACATCTCCATGTTAATATTGTGACAAACTGGAACAGCACTCCGGCAGTACTGAAACCACTGGATGAAGTGACAGGAAGATTTTTTGTGAGAATCAAAAAAGAAGCAGCAGAAGAAGCGAAGAAGGTATTTGGTGATGTTGAGATCATCAGCCTGGGACAGCTTCCACAGGAATGTGCATTTATCACTGATGAAATGACACAGGGAGCATTTGAAGAGAAACTGGCTCAGATCGGAGATCAGGTACTTGCAAAGATTCGAGTTAAAGATTGATAAACTGACAGATTTCGTGTATCATATAGTGTGCCTGATAAGGTGGACACTGATACAATACTTCAGATAAATATTTGTACAGTGATTACTGTAAACAGAACAGGAAAGGGAAGATATGAGAATCTTCTCTTTCCTGTAAACTTATTATGGAGGAAGTAAAACAATGTTGATTGTCAAGAAATTTGGCGGTACATCGGTTGCAAATAAAGAACGTATCTTTAATGTTGCCAACCGCTGTATAGAAGAGTACAGAAAAGGAAATGACGTGGTTGTCGTTCTGTCCGCAATGGGGAAATATACGGATGAACTGATCACTATGGCAAGGGATGTCAATGAGAAACCGCCGAAAAGAGAGATGGATATGCTCTTTACCATTGGAGAACAGATGTCTGTTGCACTGATGGCAATGGCGATGGATAAACTGGGAGTTCCTGCGGTTTCCCTGAATGCTTTTCAGGTTTCCATGCATACGACAAGCAGTCATGGAAATGCACGTTTAAAAAGAATTGATACAGAGCGTATCAGAAGAGAGCTGGACAGCAAAAAGATTGTAATAGTTACCGGCTTCCAGGGAGTTGACAAGTATGATGATTATACGACTCTTGGAAGAGGCGGTTCTGACACAACAGCGGTTGCTCTTGCGGCTGCTCTTCATGCAGATGCCTGTGAAATCTATACAGATGTAGATGGTGTTTACACAGCAGATCCGCGTAAGGTTCCGAAAGCAAGAAAGCTCAAAGAGATCACTTACGATGAAATGCTTGACCTTGCGACTCTCGGGGCAGGTGTGCTTCACAACCGTTCTGTGGAGATGGCGAAGAAATATGGCGTGCCGCTTGTGGTACGTTCAAGTTTAAACAACAGTGAAGGAACTGTGGTAAAGGAGGAAGTTACAGTGGAGAGAATGTTGATCAGCGGTGTTGCGCTGGATACAGATGCAGTGAGAATTGCGGTAATCGGATTAAAGGATGAGCCGGGTGTAGCTTTTAAATTATTTGATACCCTTGCGAAGAAGAATATTAATGTAGATGTGATCCTGCAGTCTATCGGACGTGCGGGCAGAAAGGATATTTCTTTCACAGTCGATGGAAATGATCTGGATGATGCAGTTGCAGTTCTGGATGCAAATCAGGCAAGACTTGGATTTGCAGAGCTTCATTCTGAGAGAAATATTGCGAAGCTTTCCATCGTAGGTGCAGGAATGATGAGTAATCCCGGAGTAGCTGCAAAGATGTTTGAGAGCCTCTATAATGAGGGCGTAAACATCAATATGATCTCTACATCCGAGATTCGTGTGACAGTTCTGATCAATGAAAAGGACGGCGTGCGCGCAATGAATGCAGTACATGATGCCTTTGGTCTGGCAGACTGATTTAGGAGAATTACATGACATCGAGACGTGAATTAAAAAACTATGCGAAGCAGGCCATGTCAGGAAAATATGGGATACTGATCTTGGCATTTGTTGCAGTTCAGGCGCTGGCCCTGATCAGCAGCATGATATCCTCGGCTTTATTTCCGGGAGAGGAAACAATTGATATTGTGCTGTCGTATGCATTTACATTTATTCTGACTCTGCTGATCAATGTGGTAGCGGCAGGTATGAATTATATGTATCTGAATATTGCCAGAGGGAAAGTATATTCATTAAATGACCTGTTTTATTTTTACAGACATCATCCGGACAGAGTGATCGTTGCCGGATTTTTTATGGCAGTACTGAATCTGCTTACCATGCTGCCCTATACGATTTACAGTAATGCGAATCTTCCGGGTGAAGATGCTTCTGTGGAGGTGCTGATCACCTGGCTGTATACAGGTGTTGTTCTGATGATCGTTGGAATGATTGTTTATCAGATTCTGGTCATTCCTCTGGAGATGACTTATTATATTCTGGCAGATAAGCCGGAATTGAAAAGTACAGAGGCTATGAAAGAGAGTCTGGAGATGATGCATGGAAACTTCGGAAGATATCTGATGCTGAAGATAAGCTTTATCCCATTGATGTTTCTTTCTGTTTTTACATTCTATATTGCACTCTTGTGGATATTTCCATATATGGCCATGACAGAAGTAATGTTCTATCGTGATCTGACAGGGGAGCTTAAAGTGCAGAAAGAGGAAGAAGAACGTGTGGCACGAGACTATGTGAATCCTATGTTTGACAGCTATTCACAGAGTGAACAGCCACAGGAAGAACAGACGCATCCGCAGCAGTTCTGGAGTATGCCGGAAGAACCGGTTTCTTATGAAAACGAAGATGAACAGAACATTACAGACAACACAGAAATGCAGAATGTTCAGGCAGATATGGATGATAAAAAAGAGCAGAATGATTCATCACCAAAAGAAGAGGAAGAAGACAACGAACCGAAACCATGGGATGAATATTTTGACAGTCTGAAATAAAAATACAGTTTATTAAATTGAAGACCTTTTTGCTATGATAAGTATTATGATATCAGGGTTAAAATACCTTTTGGCCCTGACATCATATTGTCAGAAGAAAAAGGCCTTTTCTATAGCAATTCAAGAAAAGGGAAAGGGTTTTTACGATTATGAATACAAATGAGATCAGTGGAAAGCGTCAGTTGGAATTTTTGGCAGATTTTGATTATATCAGAGAGGCAGGAACTGCAGGAGAAGAAAAAGCAGCAGAAAGGATTCAGAAAACTCTGGACAGTTTTGGCGTGGAGAGTCATCTGGAAGAATTTTCTTTTGATACCTTTCAGATAAAAAAAGCAAAGCTGAAAGTAACAGAGCCATACACAAAAGAATACACAGTAACCGGATATGGAAGATGCGGAAACACAGCAGAGGACGGGCTGGAAGCACCATTTGTGTATGCAGAGAACGGTGATGATATCAGCCTTGCACATGTCAGCGGAAAGATTGTCATGGTAAATGATCCGGTGAGAAAAGATATGTACCGGAAGCTGGTGAAAGCCGGTGCTGTGGGATTCATCAGTATTGCAGGTTCTCCGTTAGATGAAGGCGTGGATCTGGTTCCACGTGCATACGCTCTGCCAAAGAATCTGCCGGGAGAAGAGAAAAAAGAAGCAGGAAGAGAAGCTGTCAATTATGATAACAGGATTCCTGGCGTAAGCATTCATTACAAAGATGCCATCGAACTGGTGACGAAGGGTGCATCTCAGGTATGTTTATCTGTAGAGCAGGAGATAGTAACACGTACATCCCGTAATGTAGTGGCACGTATCGAGGGGACAGATAAGGCAGAGGAAATCCTGACTCTGACTGCACATTATGATTCTGTTCCGGAGGGACCGGGGGCGTATGATAATATGTCCGGAGCAGCGATCATTATGGAACTGTGCAGATATTTCCATGCACACAGACCACGCAGAACAATGGAATTCATATGGTTTGGAGCAGAAGAGAAAGGTCTGCTGGGAAGTCAGAATTATATCAAAATTCATGAAAATGAACTTTCGGCACATCGTTTTAACATGAATGTAGATCTTGCCGGACAGCTTGTTGGCGGAACTGTGGCAGGTGTCACAGGTGATGCGTCTGTCTGCAACATGATTACATACATGGCTCATGAAATCGGTATCGGAATGTCAACGAAGAACCAGATATGGGGAAGTGATTCCAATACTTTTGCATGGAAAGGAATCCCTGCAATGACGCTGAACAGAGATGGGTTTGGCATGCATACCCGTCACGACACCATTGCACTGCTGTCAGACTGGTCACTGGAGAGAAGTGCAGTTCTGCTCGGCTATATTGCAGACAGACTGGGAAATATTGAAAGCTTTCCGTTTGAACGGAAAGTGCCGGAGGAATTTATTGCACAGCTTAATGAATATTTTGGGTAATTTACTTTTTATACGCTGTTATCCGGCGGGACTTTGACATATGTATGCCAAAATCCCGCACTTGACAAATCACTGCCAGATTGATACCCTATCACAAGAGCGTTTTTGATGATAAAAAATCAATCTGAATTCTGACAAGTGTGCCGACAAGTTGATTCTTGAAACAATCTTGCAGGATAAATTTTTTTATTTCAAGGCGGAGGAAGGAGGCGTAGCGGTGACTACGGCGACCGACGACAACGCGGAAATAAGAAATTTAGACGCAAGATTGTTCGAGAAATCAACTTGTTGGCACACAAGCAACAAGAGGAGAGAAACAAATAATGGATATTATTCAGGTAATCACACAGGAATTGAAGGTGGAGAAATGGCAGGTAGAAGCCGCAGTCAAATTAATTGACGAAGGCAACACCATCCCATTCATTTCCCGATACAGAAAAGAAGCAACAGGTTCCCTTAATGATGAGCAGCTTCGTGCACTCTTTGAGAGACTGACGTATCTGAGAAATCTGGAAGATAAGAAGAATCAGGTATTAAAGAGCATCGAAGACCAGGGCAAGCTGACTGAGGAACTGAAGAAACAGATTCTGGATGCCCAGACACTGGTTGTAGTAGAGGACTTATACAGACCATATCGCCCGAAACGCCGTACCCGTGCGACAATTGCCAAAGAAAAAGGGCTGGAACCACTGGCAGATATCATTCTTCTGCAGATGACAGACAAGCCGGTAGAAGAGGAAGCCAGGGCGTATGTCTCCGAAGAAAAGGGTGTTAAGAATGTTGCAGAAGCATTGAACGGAGCTAAAGATATTATTGCAGAGCGTATTTCCGATGAAGCAGACTATCGTATCTACATCCGTAACCTGACAACAAAGAACGGAAGTATTTCTTCCACAGCAAAGAATGCGGAAACTCAGTCTGTATATGAGATGTATTATGAATTCGAGGAGCCGGTCAGGAAACTGGCAGGACACCGTATTCTTGCGTTAAACCGTGGTGAGAAAGAGAAATTTATCACTGTTAAAGTAAATGCACCGGAGGAAGACATCCTTCGTTATTTGAATAAGAGAGTGATCAAAAAAGACAACCCGAATACAACTCCGATTCTGAAAGCAGTTGTAGAAGACAGTTACAAACGTCTGATCGGACCGGCTATCGAGCGAGAAATCCGCAGTGACCTTACTGATAAGGCAGAAGACGGCGCGATCCATGTATTCGGCAAGAATCTGGAACAGCTTCTGATGCAGCCTCCAATCGCAGGCAAAGTCGTACTTGGATGGGACCCTGCGTTCCGTACAGGCTGTAAGCTGGCAGTTGTAGATGCAACAGGTAAAGTTCTGGATACAACAGTTGTTTATCCCACAGCTCCGACTACTGAGAAAAAGATCCGTGCTGCCAAGGATACAGTGGAAGGTATGATCGAAAAATACGGTGTATCCCTTATTTCAGTAGGAAACGGTACAGCATGTCGTGAATCCGAGCAGGTGATCGTAGATATGCTCAAAGAAATCCCGGAAAAAAAGGTGCAGTATGTTATCACAAATGAGGCAGGAGCATCTGTGTATTCTGCAAGCAAACTGGCGACAGAGGAATTCCCGAACTTTGATGTAGGACAGAGAAGTGCGGCTTCCATTGCAAGACGTGTACAGGATCCGCTTGCAGAACTGGTTAAGATCGATCCGAAATCTATCGGTGTGGGTCAGTATCAGCATGATATGAACCAGAAGAAACTGGATGAAGCATTAAGCGGCGTTGTAGAAGACAGTGTAAATAAAGTTGGTGTAGATTTAAATACAGCATCTGCATCTTTGCTTGAGTATATTTCCGGTATCAGCAAAGCAATTGCCAAAAATATCGTAGCTTACAGAGAAGAGAACGGTCAGTTTACAGACAGAAAAGAACTTCTCAAAGTAGCGAAATTAGGACCGAAGGCATTTGAACAGTGTGCAGGTTTCATGCGTATTTCAGGTGGAAAGAATCCTCTGGATGCAACAAGTGTACATCCTGAGAGCTATGAAGCAGCATCTGCACTTCTTTCAAAACTTGGATATAAGCCAAATGATGTTGTGGCAGGAAATCTCCTTGGACTTTCCCTGCAGGTAAAAGACTATAAGAAGATGGCAGCAGAACTGGGAATCGGTGAGATCACACTTCGTGATATTGTAAAGGAACTGGAGAAACCGGCAAGAGATCCTCGTGATGACATGCCGAAACCGATCCTTCGTTCAGACGTTCTTGAAATGAAAGATCTGAAAGAAGGAATGGTGCTGAAGGGAACTGTCCGTAATGTTATTGATTTCGGTGCATTTGTAGATATCGGTGTACATCAGGACGGTCTGGTGCACATTTCCGAGATGACAGAGAGATTTATCAAACATCCTCTGGAAGCGGTGAGTGTAGGGGATATCGTAGATGTAAGAGTAATCGGAGTTGATATGAAGAAAAAACGTATCAGCTTATCCATGAAAGGATTAAATAAATAACATCAATAAAACAGGGATTGCCACTGCAGACCGGATATCTGCAGGAGTGATCCCTGTTTTTTGGGGTACTGCTGTCTGCAGTAACAGTTATTCTGTTTCCCGGTGTGATGTGAGGTGTTCTTCAAGACTGCGTGCTGCAATGCTCTGTGGCCTTTTTACATTGCGGATCAGACAGATCTTTCGTTCAGGAAGAGGCTCTTCAATGGGAATCTGGACGATTTTCCCTTGAGCAATATGTTCAGCAGCAAGCTCTTCAGGGAAGAATCCGATTCCCAGGTTGTGCTGCACCATAGGGAAGATCTGGTCAGTAGTTGCCACTTCCATATCAGGTGAGAAGGGAAGGTTATGGCGCATAAAATACTGTGTATATAATTCTCTTGTACTGCTTCCGGGAGCAATCCCGATCAGAGGGATATCCTGCAGATCCTGAAGACAGTGTTTGTTGGAAGCTGTTTCCGCATATTCCTCTCCACCTATAAGGATCTCGCGGAAAGAATAGAGGGGAATTCTCTGAAGTGGTTTTTTCAGAGCGACAGGTGTGGTAACTACTGCAAAGTCTACCAGACCGTTTTCCAGTGCCTGAACTGCCTGTGGTGTGGAATGATTAGAGATTCTCAGCTTTACATGTGGATAACGGTGATGAAAGACTTCCAGTTCGTTCAGCAGGAATAAACGCAGTGCGATTTCACTGGCACCAATATTTACAAGTCCGCTTTCCAGACCTTTATCTTTGAGAAGTTCATTTTCTCCTGATACAAGCTGTTCTATTGCAATTGATACATGTTCAAAAAGTCTTTCTCCTTCAATGGTCAGCTGTACTCCGCGATTGGAACGGATAAAAAGTTTACATCCCAGCTCATTCTCCAGAATATTCATACACCGGGTAATGTTAGGCTGATTGTTTCCCATAACGTCGGCTGCTTTGGAAAAACTCTTATACTGGGCAACATAGTAAAAAATACGATAATAATCAAGAATCATGATACAGTCGGCTCCTTATGCTATATAAAAATAGAATATCTGATATAGAAAAATAACGTTTGTATATCAATGTGTGAATCAGTATAATACGACTGGGTCAAAAAATCAATATAAAAGTCCTGACAATAGGACGGAGACCAAAAGGGAAGGGAGATTACCGAATATGACAACAGCAAATAAGACAATTAAGATTAATGACGTAGAGGCAGCAAAGAAACTGGTCTGTGCGGCAGTCAGATGTCCATTTGATATTGACATTGTATC
>UMEZ01033962.1_pt1 | contig 10737 bp, 7 predicted proteins | sample 1964841 | NCBI WGS metagenome assembly UMEZ01 (sample SAMEA4836029, study PRJEB28245) | human gut metagenome | biome: gut microbiome; material: fecal sample | place: Denmark | collected 2008 | reverse complement strand
CCCGCTGACGCAAAACCTTAATGAAGCCGACGTTATTTTATATGTACACTGCGGAAGTGCCAAAGAGCCTGCCAACGAAAAAATGGCGCAGAAACTGCAAGCACTGCTTAACAGCGGCAAGCATGTTGCCGTTATCGACGCCAGTGAAGATTACGAAAGCAGCCAGATGCTTTTGCCCGTGCTTTTGGCAAACAAAGTAACCATAAACAAACTTGTTTCTTACTCGGCCTGGAACACCTTCGGCAACGCGGCAGGCACAGCCATGGCGCAAAGCGCAATATTTACCGGGCAGCTTAAACGCCTGCCAAAACATCTGCTGCCTGCGCTTTACGCGCACAACCTTAACTTTACAGTTGCCCGCCTGCTGGATGATTACAGCTACCAAAAACTTTTGCACCATCGCCTCAGCACCATACTTACCCTGCGCGGGCAGGACCCTGCAAATTTGAATGACAGCTATAAAACTTTTGCCGAAAATATTATAGAAGGCTTTATTTATAACGAAAAACGCAGTCTTTTATATACCAATTTAGGCCTTACGCCCTTTTACAGCGACGGCGCAGATGAATATTACCTTACCGGCATTAACGCCGAAACAAAACTTCCGTGGAACAGAATTTTTGAAATAGAATTAAAAACAAATTGTGAATACGGCATAAAAAAATCTGCACGATAGCAGACATAAGATTTTAAGCAACCGTGATACAACTCACGGTTGTTTTTTTATGCTTTTTTATATTAAAAGGTAAATAAATTATGCCAAAATACCGTTTTATGGTTAGAAAGATATTTACAGGAGGATAAAATGAGTACAAATTACGGCTACATCCGCGTAAGCAGCTATGACCAAAATGAAGACAGGCAGGTTATTGTAATGCAGAAAATGCAGATACCTTCCAAAAATTTATATACCGATAAACAATCTGGTAAAAATTTTGACCGTCCGCAGTATAAAAAACTACTGCGTAAATTAAAAGCAGATGATGTGCTTTACATTAAAAGTATTGACCGCTTAGGCAGAAATTATAGCGAAATTTTAGAACAATGGCGCTATTTAACAAAAATAAAAAAGATAGACATTGTAGTTTTGGATATGCCGCTTTTAGACACCCGTATCGGCAAAGATTTAATGGGCACATTTTTAAGCGACATCGTTTTGCAGGTGCTGTCCTTCGCCGCCGAAAACGAACGTAACAATATCCGCCAAAGGCAGGCAGAAGGCATTGCCGCGGCCAAAGCAAAAGGCATACGCTTCGGCAGGCCGCCAAAGCCTTTGCCGGCAAATTTCCATGCTGTTTACCAAAAATGGAAAGCAGGTAAAATTACCGGCATAACAGCCGCCAAGGAATGCAATATGCCGCTGACAAGCTTTCGTTACCGTGCCAACCAATACGAAAAAGGAGTAATTTTGTAATGCATCAAAGTTGCTATAAAGTGTAGGTTTTTGTATTTAGCATTACTATTTCATTATATCATCAAAAACTCTATTTTCAATATTTTAACAGTGTTTAAAAGTCTCTAAAATCTGTTTGCCACAAAGTACACTTTTTTGCAAGCTGTTTTTACGCGGCAAATTAGTGTAAATTTTACTTTTGTGATGAGGTAAAAAGCCAATGCCAGAACAACAAATAAAGTCTAAAGAGCGAGTCAGCGAACACGGTGAAGTCTTCACAGCTGAACGTGAAGTAAACGCCATGCTGGATTTAGTAAAACCAGAAACAGAGCGCATAGATTCACGTTTTTTGGAGCCAGCCTGCGGCGAAGGCGCTTTTTTAACCGAAATACTGCGCCGCAAATTAGCAGCGGTTAAAAACCGTTATGGCAAAAACGCTGCCGATTATGAACGTTACAGCGTTCTGGCAGTCACCAGCATTTACGGCGTAGATATCCAAGCTGATAATGCTGCTATCTGCCGCGCGAACCTTTATGAAATTTGGAATGAAGAATATTCTGCTGCCGTTAAAGCTCAGGCAAATGACGACTGCCGCAAAGCCGTTAAATATATTTTAAGCAAAAATATTGTTTGCGGCGATGCGCTGACATTGTTGGACAAAAATGGCGAACCAATAGAATTTGCAGAATGGAGCTTTGTAACGCCAACACTTATTAAGCGGCGTGATTACCGTTTTGACGAATTATTAAACGGGCACGAACAGGAAATTAACCTGTTTGTAGAAGGCTGGGAATATGATGCGGAAACAAAAGCTTTCATCCCAGCGCCTATCCGCGAGTATCCGCTGTGCGATTACAGAAAGGTGGCGGATGGTAATGAGTGAGGATTTATACACTTTCACCTATAACCCGGATGTACTGAACTGTTTAGCAAATTTATCCAACGACGAAGTTTTCACCCCGCCAGAAGTTGCCAACGCCATGCTAGATATGCTGCCACAGGAACTTTTTAGAAGCCCCAACGCAAAATTTTTAGACCCTGCTTGTAAAAGCGGAGTTTTTCTGCGCGAAATTGCAAAACGGCTAATAATCGGCTTAGCAGACTCTATACCAGATTTACAGCAGCGGCTCGACCATATTTTTCACAATCAAATATACGGCATTGGCATTACTGCACTTACCAGTTTACTTGCACGGCGCAGTTTATATTGCAGTAAATATCCTAACAGTAAATATTCGGTTTCTGTATTTGACACCGTAGACGGAAATATCCGCTTTAAAAATACGCAGCATGTTTGGAAAAATGGCAAATGTATTTTTTGCGGCGCGCCGCAAAGCGAATATGACCGTAGTACGGATTTAGAACAATATGCGTATGAATTTATTCACACATCAGAATTGAAAGGATTGTTTAACGTGAAGTTCGATGTCATTATAGGCAACCCACCATATCACTTAAACACAGGTAGTACAACTGCACAGGCTGTTCCAATTTATCATAAATTTGTTGAAAACGCTATGAAATTAAATCCACGGTATCTATGTATGATTATACCTGCAAGGTGGTTTGCTGGCGGCATGGGACTTGATAATTTCAGAGAAAAAATGCTTAAAAGTAAACATATCCGTTTAATAGTAGACTATCCTAATGCAAAAGATTGTTTTAGTGGATTAAGCATTGGCGGTGGTGTTTGTTATTTCTTGTGGGATAGAGATAATTCCGGTCTATGTAAATTTACTAATATTAGTAATAGTAAAAAAACAACTCTTGAAAGAGATTTATCAGAATTTCCTATATTTGTAAGATACAATGAAGCTATTTCTATTATAAAAAAAGTACAAAAATTCAATGAAATCACAATGACTAATATTATTAGCTCTTTGAATCCGTTTGGCATTGCTTCTTCTGTACGTGGCAATAGTGAACCTAATTCAACTGATAATTATAAAGTATATTCAAGTAAGGGATGGGGATTCATTGACAAACAAACTATATCAGAAAATAACAAATATATTAGAAAATGGAAAGTTGCTATAAGTAAAGTAACCGGTGAACACGCTGGCGAACCAGACAAACAAGGGCAATTTAAAGTTCTTTCTAAAATACTGCTTCTTGCGCCAAATGAAGTATGTACTTTCTCTTATTTTGTTGCTGGATGTGAGGAATCTCAAAGAACTGCAAAAAATATTCTCCATTATTTAACAACTAAATTTGTTAGATTTTTACTTCTGCAATCCATCTCATCAATAAACATAACAAAGAATAAATTTCGATTCGTCCCTTTGCAAGATTTTTCTAAATCCTGGACGGACGAAGAACTTTACAAAAAATATAATTTAACCGATGAAGAAATTAACTTTATCGAATCTATGATTAAACCCATGGAGTTAGGCGGTGATGAATAATGCCTAAAAAGGATTATTTTCCTATGCGCCCGGATATCAACCCCACCATTTACGCTTATGAAGATACTAATCCACAATATGAAGGATTACTAAAAGTTGGCTTTACAAGACGCACTTCCGATATCCGTGTTAAAGAGCAATATAATATAAAACGTCCGGGCTACATTGTACCTTACCGCATTGTACTAAGCGAAAGCGCCATGTATCCCGACGGCACTCATTATTTTATAGATGACCCGGTACATGACGCTTTAGAACGCAGAAATATTGAAAACGTTGACGGCGAGTGGTACAGATGTACAGTTGACGACGTAAAAGCCGCCATAATTGAAGTGCGTGAAGGCAGGAAAAACACCGAAAACCGTACACAAAGTTTTAAAATGCGCCCGGAACAGCAAGCCGCCGTTGATAAAACAGCGGCTTATTACCGTTCTCTTAATGCAGATGACCCCACGCGCACGCCTAAATTTTTATGGAACGCTAAAATGCGCTTTGGTAAAACCTTTGCCGCATATCAGCTTGCTAAAAAAATGGGCTTTACCCGCGTGCTGGTGCTAACCTTTAAACCTGCCGTACAAACCGCCTGGCGCGAAGATTTGCTGACCCATATTGATTTTGAAGGCTGGCAGTTTATTGGTCGCGATAATATCAACCCGCAAAACAGCATAGATTTACAGTACCAAAACGCCGATAAAGACCGCCCTATCGTCTGCTTTGGTTCGTTTCAGGATTTTTTGGGCGTTAACCGCGAAACCGGCGGCATAAAGTCTAAAAATGAATGGGTACATGAAACCAACTGGGATTTAGTTATTTTTGACGAGTATCATTTTGGCGCATGGCGCGAAAACGCTAAAAAACTTTTTGAAGAAGCTGACGAAGATGCTTTTGACAGCGAAAATTTAGAAAAATACGACCGCGGCAATGCCTGCGACGAAACTTTTTTGCCGATAACGACCGAATATTATTTATATCTTTCGGGTACACCGTTCCGCGCGTTAAACAGCGGCGAGTTTATTGAAGAACAGATTTTTAACTGGACATACAGCGATGAACAGCGTTCCAAAGCCGAATGGCAGGAGCCTGATAATCCTTATGCCGCTTTGCCGCGCATGGTTTTGCTTACATATAAAATTCCCGACAGTATACAACATATTGCCAAACAGGGCGAATTTGATGAGTTTGATTTAAACCTGTTTTTTAAAGCGGAAGGCAAAGAAGAAAATGCGCAATTTGTTTATAAGGATTATGTGCAAAAATGGCTTGATTTAATACGCGGTTCATTTTTAGAAAGCAGTGTGGATGATTTAAAACTTGGAGCGCAAAAACCGCCGATGCCGTATTCTGACACACGCCTGTTAAACGTATTAAGCCATACGCTGTGGTTTTTGCCGGATGTTGCTTCGTGCTACGCTATGGCAAATCTTTTGGCAGAACGGCAAAACACTTTTTACCACGATTACAAAATTAATGTCTGCGCAGGCACAAAAGCAGGCATTGGTGCAAAAGCGGTGGAACCCGTGCTTAAATCCATGAGAGACCCACTGCAAAGCAAAACCATTACGTTATCCTGCGGCAAGCTTACCACCGGCGTTACAGTTAAACCGTGGACTGGTATTTTTATGCTTCGTAACCTTTCCAGCCCGGAAACTTACTTTCAGGCAGCGTTCCGCGTACAAAGCCCGTGGGTAATTACCGACGACAGCGGCAAAGACAAAGAAATTATGAAAAAAGAGTGCTATGTTTTTGACTTTGCCTTAAACCGTGCACTTAAACAAATATCGGATTACAGCCGTAGCTTAAACATTGCTGAAAGCAACCCGGAACAGTGCGTAGCAGAATTTATAAACTTTTTACCTGTGCTTGCTTATGACGGCAGTGCCATGCGGCAAGTTAACGCCGCCGAAATTTTAGACATCGCCATGGCTGGCACATCGGCAACACTGCTTGCCAAACGCTGGGAAAGCGCGCTTTTGGTTAACGTTGATAACGAAACACTGGCACGCCTTTTAGCCAACGAAGAAGCAATGAACGCTTTAATGAATATCGAGGGCTTCCGCAGTTTAAATACGGAAATTCAAACCATTATAAATAAATCGGAAAGTGTAAAAAAAGCCAAACGCGAAAATAAAACGCTTACACCAAAAGAAAAAGAGCAGTTAAGCGCAGAAGAAAAAGAATATAAAAGCAAGCGTAAAATGATACAGGAAAAACTGATAAAGTTTGCCACGCGCATACCTGTTTTTATGTACCTGACCGATTTTAGGGAATATTCGTTAAAGGACGTTATTACCAAACTTGAGCCACGCTTGTTTAAAAAAGTTACAGGGCTTAACGTAAGGGACTTTGAACTTTTGGTATCGCTGAATGTATTTAACGAAGCACTGATGAATGACGCTGTGTATAAATTCCGCCGTTATGAAGACGCCAGTTTAAGCTACACCGGCATTAATAAACACGCAGGCGAAAAAGTAGGCTTGTACAACACCGCCATTACCGAAGAAGAATACAAAATTTTAGGCGGCCAACTTTTAGAATCTATGAAAGCTGCTGCCATAAACCCGTCTGACATAGCAGACGCAGCGCATTTTAGCAGCAGCGAAGATAACGCCGATAACGATAATGACGAAAACGAAGCTGTTGCAAACAACGCCGATTACAGTGTAAATAATTATAACGTCATCCCGGTATCTAAAAATAATAATAATAGCAATGCACATACTGCTGATACCGCACAAAACACAGCACCGCAAAATGTATTGCAAAATAAAACTTTCGTTGCTACTGCGCCAACCTTTAACACCAATCCGTATAATATTTATGTACCGCCCAAACCAACAGTTTTGCGTCCTGTACCTAAAAAAGATATGGATTTATCTGACATTATACCGGGCACAACCGTTATACATAAAGGGCTTGGCAAAGGTACAGTATTAAAAATTGAAAATAACCGTATTTGGATTTCATTCGACGGGTTTGAAAAGAAATTTCCATTCCCTGCAACTTTTTATCAGGGCTTTTTACACAAAAACGAATAAGCAAAACAGCTCACGGTACGCAAAATAACGTGAGCTGTTTATTTTTATCAACTTTTTCCAACGATTTTTTACTAAAACTTGATTTTTTCAAGGAGTTTTAATTTCACTCTTTAATTTCACTCCTTAAAATTTTCCAGACTGCCGCACAGGGTTAAAGCGTAAACACTTGTGGCGCCTACCTGCTTTAAGGTTTTTGCCGCTTCGTCCAGCGTTGCGCCGGTGGTTAAAATATCATCCACCAATAAAATTTTAGCGCCGCGTACATCACCCTGCACTGCAAAACAGCCGCGCACATTGCTGCGGCGTTTATCCGGCGTAAGGCCGTACTGCGGCGCCGTTGCCCTTATGCGCGCCAGCACCTGCGGCTTCCACGCGCCTTTAACGGCAATCGCTTGGGCAAAAATACTTTCAGGTATATCAAAGCCGCGCTGTCTGCGCCTTGCTGCATCAGTCGGCACGGAAATAACCATATCAAAGCCGCTTTCGCCATACGCCTGCGCTAAAAATGCAGCTTCTTCAGCCAGCGGCTGCAAAAACTTGCTTTCACCTTCAAATTTAAGTTTGTGCAGCATGTCTTTAAGCGCGCCGCTGTATTTATACCCCATTACCGCGCCGTTAAGGTTTAACAGACCCGGCATTACTTCAAGCAAAAGTTCACTGCTCCTGCACGCAAGGCAAAACACGCCGCTTTCGGTTTCCGCATTGCATACGGAGCAGTTCTGCACAAAAAACACGCTTACAAGTGCCCGCCACCATTCTTTTATATAATTCAAATTATCACCATTTTATTAAAATACATCAGCCTGTTCCTGCAAGCGTTCTGCCAAAAGCGAATAGCGTTTGCGCGTTTTATCGTTTAAAACAGCTGCCTGCACGGCTTTTTTGCTGCCGACTATTACAACTTTTTGCCGCGCCCTCGTTACTGCGGTATAAAACAGGTTGCGCTGCAGCATTATATAATGACCCGGCACCATTAAAAGTATTACTACCGGGTATTCGCTGCCCTGCGATTTATGCACGCTCATGGCATAGGCTAACTGCAGTTCATCCACTTCGGCAGAAGTATAAACAATTTTGTTGCCGCTGATACCGGCATAAGCATATTCATCTTCAAACGAGGTAAATACTGGTTTGCCGCCATCGTCGTACACAACCGTTACATTGCCGCCGTCGATGCGTATTATGCGTCCTATGTCGCCGTTAAACACTTCTTTTTCATAGTTGTTGCGAATCTGCATTACCTTATCGCCTTCGCGCAGCACGGCTCCTCCCGGCAGCGTAAGTTCGCCCTTGTCTGCCGCGGGCGGGTTTAAATGCTGCTGCAAAACTTTGTTTAAGTTCTGCACGCCGCAGGGGTTTTTGTGCATCGGCGAAAGCACCTGCACATACTGAAGGCCGTGTTCGGCCGCTATCTTTCCGTACAACTGTGCCACAAAATCCGCCGCCATAAACTCGTTGTCAAAACCGGCAAATTCAAAATCGCTGTGTTCGGCAAATTCCGGCATCTGCCCGTGGTTAATGCGGTGGGCATTGCGCACAATAGGGCTTACTTCCGCCTGGCGGAAAACATTTTCCAGCCTTACTACCGGCATTTTTTTGCTGCGGATAATATCTTTCAGCACCGAACCCGGCCCTACCGAAGGCAGCTGGTCAACATCGCCGACAAAAATAAGGCGGCAGCCGCCCGGCACTGCTTTCAGCAGATGGTGCATTAAGGTAATATCAAGCATTGATGCTTCGTCGATAATAATTGCTTCCGCGTCGAGCGGGTCGCTGTCGTTTTTGCCAAAGTTAAAACCGCTGCCATCCGGCTGGTATTCCAAAAGGCGGTGTACCGTCTGCGCCGGATGCCCGCTTGATTCTGCCAGACGCTTGGCCGCCCTGCCCGTAGGCGCCGCCAGCAAAATGCGGCAGCCCGCTTTTTCCAGCACCGTTATAATGCCCTTAACAACGGTGGTTTTACCTGTGCCCGGCCCGCCGGTTAATACAAACACGCCGTATTTAAGCGAAGCGTGAATGGCTTCTTTCTGTGCCTGCGCCAGATTAATGCCTGCCTCGCGTTCCCACTGGCCGATAATTTTTTCAACATCAACGCTTTTTATTTTTCCCGGCGCATCGCGCAGCGCAATCAGGCGTTTTGCCGTCTGCGTTTCCGCCTGATACAGATATTCCGGGTAAATAAGGCGCAGCCCGCCAACTTCTTCCGTACGCAGGCGGTCTTCGTCAATCAGTTCTTTAAAAAGCTCTTTTACAGGTTCCGGGTCGGTCTGCAAAAGTTTAACCGTTTCCTGTGCCAAAAGTTCTTCCGGCACGCAGGTATGCCCGGCAGAAGCCGCCATGTTAAGCGCATAAACAAGCCCTGCTTCTATGCGCCGCCTGTCGCTGCGGCTGCACCCCAGTGCCAGCGCTATTTTGTCGGCCGTCCTGAAGCCTATGCCCGTTACTTCGCCTGCTAGGGCATAAGGGTTTTCCTGCACGCGCACCAGTGCCGTGCTGCCATAGCGTGCCTGCAATTTTGGCGCATAGTTGGCGCTTACCCCGTGCTGCTCCAAAAACAGCATCAGTTCGCGCATTTCGCTGAGTTCGGCATACGAAGCCGCAATGCTTTCGGCCTTTTTGCGGCCTATGCCTGCAACTTCCGTCAGCCTTTCCGGTTCGCTTTCCATAACGGTCAGCGTGCGGCTGCCAAAATGCTCCACAATACGCGCCGCCATGGTTCTGCCAATGCCCTTAACCGCGCCGGATGCCAGAAAGCGCTCAATACCGTCCGTGGTGGAAGGCTTAACCACGCGCAAAGCATCAGCCCTGAACTGTCGCCCAAAACGTACATGCTCGCACCATTCGCCTTCCATGGCAATATTTTCGCCCATGTAGGGGGCCATGCCTTTATAGGTAACCGTTACTGCGCCGGCTGCCGTTTTAACACGCAGCACACAAAAGCCGCCGTCGCCGCTCTGATATATAACATTTTCCAGTGTTCCCTGCAGCTGTTCCAAATGCTCACCACCGTACAAAACAAATGTTCAGTTTATTATAGCATGTTTTTTTAAGTTAATAAACCTCGACCGCACAGGCTATTATTTTTTGACAACAGGTTTAAAATTAGCTATAATTAATTAAATACGTTTTAGCCTTTTTTCAAAAAGGCAGGAGGTTCCGCTTTGAAATCCATCGGCACACAAATTGCCATTGATATGTATAATTGCAGCGATATACTTTTGGATGACGTTATCGGCATCGAGCATATGCTCAGCAGCGCCGCAGCGCGTTTCGGCATGGAGCCGAGCGGTGTTTATGTAAACGACGAGGACGGCATTGACGAATATTCCGTGTTTGCGCACTGCAAGCAGGGGCATATTACCATGCACGTTTATCCGGATATGGGCTTTGCCACGATTGATATTTTTACCTGCTTTAAAGAAGCCGACCCCGATGGGCTGGCACGCTTTATGCGCAAATACTTCAATCCCGACAAATCCAAAATCACTTATCTGGAACGCGGCGATTTCGGCAACGAAAGCGATATGAAACCGCGCCGCAAATCACATACAAAAATCATACGCAAAGCCAAAACCCTTGGCAAAAAGTTATCTAAACTGATGATGCGTCCTAAATCAATTTAAACGCTGCCAAAAGGCAGCTTTTTCTTTTACCCTGCATTTAAACGGAGGATTTTATGAAATATATTTTTTGGGATATTGACGGCACGCTGCTTCTGACAGGCCTTGCCGGGGCAGATGCGCTGCGCGCGGCAATCAGGGAACTGTTCGGCGTCGAAAATTTCCAGTTTTCGCATCCGCTGGCAGGCGCAACGGATTCGCAGATTATCAAACAAATTTGCATTGATATAAAAGGGCGCTGCCGCACTTTTGACGCCGCAAACATTTTAATTAACTACCACCGT
>UMEZ01026612.1_pt1 | contig 10744 bp, 23 predicted proteins | sample 1964841 | NCBI WGS metagenome assembly UMEZ01 (sample SAMEA4836029, study PRJEB28245) | human gut metagenome | biome: gut microbiome; material: fecal sample | place: Denmark | collected 2008 | reverse complement strand
AGGCACTTTTGGAAACCGCCAGAGATGGCGGTTTTCCTTTATTTTCCAACGGTTTTCAGACTTTCCTAATTCACTCCAATTCACTCCAAATCACGTCATTTCTCTAGAAAACGTGGGCAAAATGTGGGCACGGAATCACCAGACCATCGGCAGTCCGAGGCATTGGCGCGCCCACCGTTCCACCGCCAGATTCTCCTCGTCGTCGCCAAGCAGCAACAAGTATCCGGCGTTCTTTCCGAGGGTGGCGGGCTGTAGGCACTTGATGAGTCCTTGGTCGCGGAGGAATTTCCATGCTTGGACGATTCGTGCTTTGGCGGTGCCTTCACGCGCTTTCATCGCGGCTTCCACCTCTTCTTCAGACTTGCCGATGACTTGCTCGGGGGAGAGTGCCATCATTCCGTGGTCTTCGGCAAGCGTCTTCCAGCCCTTCGTGTAGTAGCGGCATGGATAGCCCTTGGCCTTCGCGTCGCGGATTGGCTCTTGGTGTTCTCTATCCCAGTCATAGCTTGAGAGCGCCATGTCGATGAGCATGAGTTCCGCCATCGTGTGCACCGTGATCTTGCCGCCTCGCGGCTTGAGCAGTTTCCCTGCGCGGCTGAGCTCGTAGACTGCTCCAGCGTTGCGGTATCCCATCTTTTCCATCGCTTTCCTCTCCACGCCTAGAGGTAGAATCTTACGTGGAGACGCTAGTCCGTTTCCTGCCCTTGGCGTGCTCTTCAAACCTCACGCCAAGGGCTTTTCCTTATGTGAAATAATATACCACATGAGGTGTAGTAAACACACCCACAGAGATAGATTATTTTAAAACTCATAGGGATGTTTAAATATCCTATATACATGTATTACATGTGTTTATATATTTCTTTTACAAGAGCGCCAATGCGCCGAAGAAAGGAAGAATCGGCACGTTCCAATTCCCCCATCTGTGGTAGCTTGAAGCAGAGAGAGGGAAGGGGAAAAATGAAGAAACTGATTTACCTCGTGCTATCCGTGCTGTGCGGCATCTCCGGCATCTACGGCATCTACGACACCATCACCACGCCGGAGTACGATCTGGCCACAAGCATCATGACGGTTCTGCTCCTCGCATTCCTCGCATGGTTCTTCTGGCATCTCTTCCTCAAGCCTGAGCCACGCCATAAGCATCAAGCGGAGAATGCTCCCGAATCGTCTCAGGAAGTCCCATCGGACACCATGCCAACGCAGACGGCAGAGACGACCGACGCGGGGCGTAGAAACGTCGCGGAAGCCGATTATGACGATTACGTGGCCATCGACATCGAGACCACGGGATTGGGCAGAAGCGCTCGAATCATCGAGCTAGGAGCCGTGAGAATCAGGCACGGACGCAAGGTCGCGTCATTCAGCCAGCTCGTCAATCCCCAGATTCCGATACCGGCCAAGGTCACGCAGATCACCGTCATCACCGACCGGGACGTGCGGCACCAGCCCACCATCGACAAGGCATTGCCCAGATTCTACGCTTTCTGCGGGCATGATACGTGGATAGGGCACAATATTCGCCGCTTCGACCTGCCGGTCATCGCCCGCGAAGCCGAAAGAGCGGGGGTCGGCATGCCTGACGTCAGCTTCTACGACACTCTGGAAATCTCTCAGACACTCCTGCCGCAGCTTGACCGCCATAGGCTGCTCGACCTCATCCGCTATTTCGGCATCGCCAAGACGGAGCGTCATAGGGCCGCCGACGATGCCGCACAGACGGCACAGGTATTCGAGCGCCTGAAGCAAATATAAGCTTTATAAAGACTTATAAGACAATATAAAAGCCCCACATATATTGTGGGGCTTAATGCTTTTAGAGACTGTTCACGGCACTATAGAATTCCTGCGCGTCCTCGGCTTTTTTGAATTTCAGTGGCAGTGAGCGCAACGCATTGTATTTCCATGTGACCGTGCGCTTCTTCAACACCACGCCCTGCAGGTCGCTTACCTGGTATGCTTCGGTCTTCTTATACCGGTGCAGGTACGTCGTGCAGACATCCAATTCCAGCCGATTCGCATACAGGCGGATATCCATAAACAGCGGATCGTCAAGCCTTTCGCACTCGTAGATCGCGCCCGGCGCGGGCTGTGGTCTCTTCGCCATGATCATTCTCCTTTGCTTTCCTCTGATTCTATGCTTCAGACGATGCTGACACGCTCGGCCATGACTTGCCGGAAGTCTCCGAGGACTTGTGCCGTTATGTCGAGTTCATCATGTTGGCACGGAATCATCTGTACATTCTTTTCAAGAGCGCCTAGCCGATTTTTGCATCGAGAAACGCATGATCGCCATCGACATAAGCCCGCTCGATCAACTCATGCGTATCGGCGTAAAGCAGATCGTTGGACGGATACTCCTTCGCCATCTGACTTTGGATGTCCTGATCGGAAATCGACGGGTCAAGAATCTTCGCCATGATGGGGAACGCGCTGCTGATCTCGTCATGCGGCCCATCGACATAGACGCGGAGCATGTCGTTCTTCCCGTATCCGAGCACTGCCCCATAGACCAGCACGTCCACTGACGATTGGCCGAGTCTCCCGTGGAGAGCGTCTGCGGTGGAGAAGGCGCCGGTGCGATACTCCGTCCGATAATAGGGTCCGTTCGAATCGCTCGGCGTGAATTTTTCGACGTCGGTTATCTGCGTCGATGAGTTCGCGTTGAACTCGTCCACAAAGCTCTGTGCCGTCTTCTCGGCTGTCTGTTGTTGTGGCTTTGCCTGCTGTGCGCTGGCGTCCGGCGTCTTGGCCGTCGTGGAATCCGGCTCCTGCTGACTTTCACAGCCACAGGCCGTCGCCAGGAGAAGCGTCGCCGCTGTGATGGCAATGATTTTCTTACGCATTGATGAAAAACCTTTCTTTGATTCTAGACGTGTTGAGCATGGCTCGGTAGTCCGTGAGCACCTGCGTGGTCACGTTCAGTTCGTCGGCTATCGACCATAGGTCATCGTCGTACATGCGCTCCAGGGCGGCCAGTTCGATCGGGTCGATGAGTAGGAGCGCGGTCTGCGTCCTGGTGCGTTGCTCCTGTCTCGAACAATCGTTCGAACAACCGGTGTCGCCGTGCCGCCAGTGCAGTAGTTCGTGTACGAGGGTGCAGCGTTTTGCTGTGTAGGTGAGTCGGCGATCAATCAGGATGACGTGGGTTTCGTTGTCGTAGCAGCCCCATAGTCCGTCCGGCAGCAGTGCGCTGGACACGGTAACGGGCAGGCCGATGATGGCGCGGCGCATGGCACCGTAGGTCATGCGCCGGTCGATCGGCAGGTCAGGCAGGCTCGTCGTAATCCGGCCCCGCCTCTCCATTGATGGCCTCCTGCTTGCCAGCGGCCCGATACGCCGCAAGGGCCACGTCGCCCCTCTGTAGCTTGTTGAGGGTTTCGGCGGTTCTTTTTTCTTCCTGTGCTGCCAGCGCGTTTGCGAATAGCTGACGCAATGTCATCCCGCATGTCTTGGCGATTCGCTCGCAGTCTGATACCGTCAAGGGCGCGTCGAACCGGGCACGGACGAACCAATAGTTGCGGCTGAATCCACATTTCGCGGCGAAATCCGTAGCGGTCATACCGCTCCTGGATTGCAGTGCTTTGCAGTATTCCATGACGCTCCGCGCTCCGGCGGTAACGTCAGTGTTAGCTCTTGTTCCCATGGCTCCATGATACCCAATTGTGTACTTTTTGTAAAGTAATCAATTAAGTACTCTCGTAAGAGTATCCAAATAAGTACTATCTGTAATCAGCAACGAAACGAGAAAGGAGGTTGGGTGACAAGCGAAACGGAACTCATGAGAGCCAATATCCGAGGGGAGATGGCTCGAAGGGGCATGACGCAAGAAGACATAGCCAAAGCGATTGGATGCGAAAGGCCACTGGCGAACAAGAAACTCACCGGCAAGAAAGACTTCACCGTAAGTGATCTGGAAAAAATCGCCGACATGTTTGGAATGACCCTCTTCCAATTCACTGCAGTGCTGCTCCAGCCGATCGACAGCATCAAACAATTCAAAGCCTGAAAGCCACAACCAAAGGAGCCTCCGATGAACAGCAAGACCTACACCCGAGAACTGCGCAAAGCCTGCGTGGAAGCCGTCTTCGACACGATCGTCAAGGAAGCGCAGAAATGACCAGCCAACTACTCAACCCGCCAAAACCGCCGGAATCAAGGAAAACCATGAAACCGCGAATCGAACTCATCGGCACTACCGGCTACGCCATCCGCATCCAGGAAGACAAGAGCGGCCAACTCATCGAACTCCACGCGGACGGTGGGGAAGTCCTCGCGGACATCCCCGAAAGCACCCTCGACAACTTCGCCTACACGCTCAACGACGACCTAGGGAACATGCGATGAGCCAATCATTCGAACTGCGAATCATCGAGGACGGCACGCACAGCAGTGACCACAGCTGCCTCATCGGACTCAGATTCGACATGGCAGACGGATACCAGGAACACATGCTCAACAAAACCGACCTCATGAACCTCCGCCGCGAAATCGGACGAACACTCAAAGAACTCAACCAGAAGAAGGACAAGAAATGAACATCTTCCAACAACGAGAACAAATCCTCGCGAACCTCATCGAAGCATGCAAGGACCACGACGAAGAGAAAACCAACCACCTGCTCAACCAACTCACGGAACTCGACAAGACAGCCGAACAGAAGCCACTGCCTGAAGAACCGAAGGAGCAGGGCTTCTATGTCACCGCGAATGATGGTCGGCTCCTGCTTAAGGACATCGATGATGACTGGTCGGCGCGCACATATGATAACTCGGCTAAGCGCATCTGGAATGGCAATAGACAGTATGTGAAGTGGCCGACTGTCTGCGAAACGCTCCCGCCTGAAGCATTCCCACTCAAGCAAGTGAACACTGGGAGCGACGATGACTGACCATGATTACTGGCTTGAAGACATGCAAGCAATGAAGAAGCGGAAGAAGCCGAACTACACGCGCCGCCGCATCCTCTTCGCCATCGTCAGCATCGGCCTCATCTCCAGCCTGACCATCATGCTCACATGGCATGGCGGCAGCACCACCGCCGCGCTCATGGTGGAAGGCGTGTACATCGCCACCGCATTGTGGCTGATCGTCAGATTCGCGCCACGCGACTAAAGACTTCCCACCAGCCGACAGTCCAACGAAACAAACCAAATCTGGGATATTTTGCGCGGACATCCACGTTCACTCATGTCGGCTGGCGGGGACACATAATTGAATATCGATTATTATCCACGCGCCGACCACATACTGCTTTCACATACACTGTCGGCGCATTCGGCTGGGCGACGGTTCGCCCGTCTACGGATTCCAATCTCTTCTCTCTCTATCAAGAAACGCAGGCACTCCGGTGTTTGCAACCCTTTCAAAGTCTGCCTGACGGCTTCAGTCACCGTCGGCCACGCCACCGGCCGTGAACACGTTCAGGTCGCGTTCCAACAGTCAAAGGGGCGTTCGGAATCCAAGAACGGCATCGGTTCGACTCCGACGCCAGCCACTCAGCCCCATCCACTCGTCAGGGTGGGGCCTACAACGTCAACAAGCAAAGGAACCACATCATGGACGAAAACAAACCACAGTCGGCAAAATGGGTGCTCTGCGTCGACATCGACACCGACAACCCGGAATCCGAACCCACAATCATCGGCGCACTCAGCATACCGCTGGACACATTCAAAGGCGGCGTGATCGGCGTCACCCTGGCCAGCAACATGGGCGAGGACACCGCGCTCGCCGCCAGAATCGCATGCCAGACCATCGACATTGCGCTCAAACGTCACCTCGAACGCGGCGGCGACAACGACACCCCGGAAATGCTCACAGGCCTGGCCATCGACCCGATGGGCGACATTCGGGACGCCCGGCCATGACCGACCTGCTCACGCCAAATGAACTGGCCGTCATGCTCGGCATGAGCGTGCGCACCCTTGCCAACTGGCGGAGTACAGGCAAGGGGCCGCCGTACTTGAAAATCGGCGTGGAACCGCCCGAAGGCCATCAGGACAGGCGCAAAGTCCGCTACCAGCGTCAAATCGCGGAACGGTGGGCTCTGGCGCACGAATACCGAAGGACGGTGGCGAGATGAAAAACGGCACGTTCATTCCAGTGACACGGGTCCAAAGCCGCCCAGATGTCAAAAGCGATGGGAAAGCACGCGTCGATACCAGCAAGCCGACCCTCACGCAGCAGGGAATGGACGTGGACAAGTTCATCCGCGAAAACCACGCGCTCATCGAAAACTTAAGGAAAGGAACACGTTGAAACACGAATACACGGGCGACGAGCTCGCCGAACTGAAGAAAATCTACGACGAGTCGGGAGAAGCCGGACTCCAGATCGGCGAAATGCGTGCGTTACGCAAGGCAGGACTCCTCACCCCGGACCTGCCACCGGAACAGGAGGCGCATGAGGACATCCTGGCCGACTATCAGGCCGTCGGCAAGCCCACGGCGGAACAGGCGGAACCGTCGAAACGTGACCTCATCCTCGCGCATTGCAGAAACCGCATCGACCAAGGCCAACCGTTCGACGGCAAGGAAACCGCCGAAGCGCTCGGCATAAGCCAGAAAACGGCAGGCAACATCATCGGCCAACTCCGCAAGGAAGGACTGCTGCCGGCCTTCGACCAGCATTCACCCCGCAAAACACGGAAAAACGCCACGACCGGAAAGAAGAAAGAAACCATGACCACCACATCGAAACTCACAGTGGACAAAATCACCGCAACGAAACTCACCCCCGTCGGAACCATCAGCGTCGGGCCACAAGCCACAGCCGATCAGCGCACCATCATCGCAAACGCCTTGGTCGGCATCTTCGACGCGGTGAGCGCCTTGCAGCGCACAGCATTCCAAGCCAACGACAAGGTGGTCTACGGATTCGCCACGAAACTGCTCACCGGCGAATTGATGGACATTAAGGCCAACTACTCGAAGGACGCAAAATGAGACTCAAATTCGATAGCGAGAGTGGCGTTTTCACCATCAAGCCAGAGTCCGAGGCGGAGATCACCAAGCTCAGGACGTCCGCGTTGGGCATCGCCAATCTGCTGGTCGATTATTTCGACGCCGACATCATCAAAGCAGACATAAACAAGCCAAGCAATCAGCAGGGAGCCTGAAATGAAGCGTATCCCACTCAAAGACACGGAACGCTACACGGTCGAACGGTTCAAGCAGGGCAAGAAGACGGAACGTCATCTCGCGTGGTTGAAGAGCCGTAAGGCGGGTGTGGGCGGCTCGGACATGAGCACGATTCTCGGCCTGAATTCCTTCAAGACGCCTTACGATCTGTGGCTTGAGAAGACCGGCCGCGTGGAACCGGAGGACATCTCCGACAAGTGGGCTGTCATCCGCGGCAATGCCTTGGAGAACGAGCTTCGTAAGCGTTTCCGCTCGAATCATCCTGAAATGCTCGTCACTGACGGTACGGACAAGCAGTTCATCAGCCGCGAAAAGCCCTATCTGAGGGCTTCCCTTGACGGCATCCTGCAGAAAGAGAACGGCGATTTTGGAATCCTCGAAATCAAAACGGCGAGCGGCCGTCGAGCGGGGGACTGGCATGACGAGGATGGCAACCTCCGAATCCCGCCATACTACTTGGCTCAAGTCGAATTCTACGCGCTCGTCACCGGCTGGACGTGGGGCTATGTCTACGCGGCCATCGGGGACGACGAGCCGGTAGAGATTCCCTTCGAGGCGGACGTGGAGGATATGGCCGCGATCGACAAGGCCGCCACCGACTTCTGGCATTTCGTCACCACAGGCACGCCACCGCAATTGACTGGCGGGGACGTGCAGAAGGCGTTCCCAGAGCCCACGCCGGACATTGTGGACGAAAGCGACGATGACGACCTGTACGACCTGCTCGCAAGATACGAGAGCGCCACCGGAATGCTGAATGACATGAAGTCCGCTCAGAAGGAATTGCAGGAGCAGATCATTCTGCGCATCGGCTCGCACACCGGCATCAAGTGCGGGAATTTGCAAGCCACCTACAAGCCGATGACCCGCAAGGAATACACCGTCAAAGCCACCACATACCGCAAATTCACACTCAAAACCATCGAAGAAAAGGAGCAATAAAAAATGGGAGCAATCGCACAGCAGGCGCAAGGGCAGCAGTTGCAGCCGCTCAATCCGAAGGGCAAGCTCAAGCAGCTTGTGGAGCATTCGTGGCCGCAGATCGCGCGTGTCATCGGCGGCAACCTCGACAGCGAGGCGCTGTTGCAGATGTGCATCAGCAGCATCAACCGCACACCCGCCTTGGCCGACTGCACGCCGGTCAGCGTCCTTTCCTGCTTCATGCAGTGCGCGGCACTTGGCTTGCGCCCATCCGACGTGGATGGATTGGGACAGGCGTACATCCTGCCCTATGGCAACAAGAACTATGCCACGGGGGAGAAGCAGGCCACCTTCGTCATCGGCTACAAGGGCATGCTGAAACTGTTGGAGAACAGCGGCATCTACGCGCAGCCGAGAGCCGTCTACGAGGATGACAACATCAAGCTCAAGCTTGACGAAAATGGCGTGCCGACCATCGAATGCCCGGACGAGGTGAACGTGGACGCCGACCACAGCGAGGACAAGCTGAAATTCGTGTACCTCTCTGTCCAGCTGCCGAATGGCGGACGCTACGCCGACTACATGTCGAAACGCGACCTGCTCGAATACCGCGAGAAGTACGCGCCACGCAATCGCAGCCGTCAGATCACCGGACCGTGGGTGAAGAATTTCGTGGAGATGGCGAAGAAGACCATCATCCGTCGCAGTTTCAAATATCTGCCGGTCAACATCGAGGCGAAGAAGGCCGCGAGCGTGGACGAGACCACACCGGATTACAGCGACGTGTTCCAGCCGGTAATCACCGATTCGACTGATGACGTGACTGCCGAGGTCATGGACACCGAAGCCGACTCCGAGCAGCAGGCCGATGCGAAGGACGGTGAGTGATGGCGGGGGAGACCGTTATCACGATCGTCGGCAATCTGACCGCCGACCCTGAGATTCGCACTTTGAGCAATGGCGGCACGGTGGCGAACTTCACCATCGCGTCCACGCCACGCGTATACAACAGCCAGGCCAACCAGTGGGAGGACGGTCAGGCGCTGTTCCTCCGCTGCTCGGCCTGGCGTGACCTCGCCTCGCATTGCGCCCAGACGCTCCGCAAGGGCATGCGCGTCATCGCGCAGGGCCGGTTGCAGCAGCGTTCCTATCAGGCGCAGGACGGTTCCAACCGCACGGTCATCGAATTGCAGGTGGACGAGATCGGCCCGTCGCTCAAGTATGCGACGGCTCAGGTGCAGAAGATGCAGTCAGGCTCATACCAGGGCGGCAACGCCAATGGCGGCTATCAGCAGCCGCAGCAGCCCCAGCAGCAGTCGCAGGCTCCGGCCGATGATCCGTGGGGCGCTCCGGCTGGAGAGCCTGACTTCTGATGATGCGTGAGTGGATTGAGCCGCCGGACGTGCTGCCGGTATGTCCCAAACATGGGTGCGCGCTGTATCCGGCGCGCCCCATACCATGCCCCGAATGTGAGGCCGAAAGCGAAGACCATTACGCGGACATTGGCGATGCCGACATTTGGATTTTGGAGGACGAATGACGCAGGAAACCACCATCGACGTGCAGAAGGCCTACTGGTGGACCCAGAACAAACGTGGAGACTGGCGGGCGAAATACCGGCGCACCAGCGTCGTGAAAAGATGCGCCTACCTCACCTACCGCAGTCTCATCAACAGCGGCAAACTCAAGCCGCCCGCCAAATGGCCGGTGCATGTGACCGCCATCATCCACCCCTTGACACACGGCAGATTCGACCCCGAGAACGCGGCGCCGATGGTCAAGGCAATCTTGGACGCCATCACACAAGCCGATTTCTGGCCGGACGATAACGCCAGATACGTGGTCGGCCCGGACTATCGGCTAGGCGAGCCAAGCACCGAAAAAGGCGTCTACCACATCACAATCCGAATCGAAGAGGAAGAACACTAATCATGGCGACGAACGTGACTGAGAAAGACAAGACACTGCAAGAGATCATCGACTGGTGCGAGCAGCTTGAGATTGATGGCTTGAGGCTTGCAAACGCTCTTCTGATGCAGCGTGACACGACCGCATACGGTGTCGTGAAGGGGCAAATCGACGCATACGGAAAGACAGCTGACCACTGCCGTTCCATGCTCGGCTACAGCGGCTCCATGCTGTCCTGCCTCACCTACGAGGACACGGACAATAGCGACCCATCCGATCAGCCCCAGGTGGGCGACTACGGCGTGGCAGTCCGCGAGACCGCAGACGGCCAGGAGGAAATACCCTTCCACATCGAACGGGAGGAACGCACCGGACTGCCAGTCGCACTCCTGAACGAACGACTGTATGCGAAACCGGAAGACGATATAAAAGACGGCCTGTATGTGAGCCTGTTCCAGCTCTATCTGGACGGCTTTATGTTGAGTCGGACGGGCCGAAAGCGGAACAAAGACGCGGAGGCATAGTCATGTGGTTCAAACGCAGACGCAACGAATTCGGGTGTCCAATGTGCGGCAGACTACCCAAAATCGTTAAGAGCCATACACAGGATGGGGATTACATCAAGTCGATATACCGGCTTCAATGCCCCCGAAAGCACCTCTCTACAAACTGGTACAGCGACCCTATGGATGCAAGCATCCAGTGGAAACACGTAGTGGACGAATACAAGAGGAAGGACACGAAATGAGCGCGTATCAGCCTGTTCTTGACCCC
>UMEZ01005750.1_pt1 | contig 10744 bp, 7 predicted proteins | sample 1964841 | NCBI WGS metagenome assembly UMEZ01 (sample SAMEA4836029, study PRJEB28245) | human gut metagenome | biome: gut microbiome; material: fecal sample | place: Denmark | collected 2008 | reverse complement strand
CCGCCGCCATAGCGTTCCGCAACGGCGCACACGTTGGCGTATTCCTTCGCCCGCATGCTCACCTTGTATACGTTCGGCTCCTTTTCGCGTATAAGCATGGCTATTTCAACGTTTTCAACGTCCCTCAGGTTGTCTATTATGCCTTCGCAGTCCTCGTCCCGCGCGTTAAAGCGGTCAAAATCCGCCCGCGTAAGCTTGCATACTGCTACCTTGCCGCCGTGCAGATACTCCGCCTTTATCAGCCCAAGGCCCAGCATCCTGCGCTTTGATACGGGTGCGGAGCGGTATACCGCGCGGTTTATCAGCGCATTGTCAGCCCCGCGCTGCAATAGTTCCCCTGCGGCGAAAAGCGTATCCGGCGTGGTATTTGAATAGGCAAAGTTGCCCGTATCCGTAACAAGGCCGCAAAAAAGGCACGTTGCAATATTCGCGCCGAAGTCCGCATCAAGCTGCTCTATCAGCTTTTTCACTACCTCCGCCGCCGCGGCAGCGTGCGCCTCAACGGCGTTATGCTGCGCAAACATGGTGTTGGTAACGTGGTGATCTATGTTCGCGGTATGCTTTGCCTGCGCAAATATTTCGTCCGCCGCGCCCATGCGCCCTTCGTCCGCGCAGTCAACGGCTATTGCGGCGCTTGTTATGCGCGCATCATTGGGCTTAATAATATCCTCCGCCCCTTCAAGGAAGCGGTATATGCGCGGCACGTCCCCATCACACACGGCCTGCACATGCTTGCCCATCGCCATAAGCGCAAGCCTTAACGCGCAGGCGGAGCCTATCGAATCCCCGTCCGGCGAAACGTGCATTATAAGCGTAAAGTCGTTGTTTTCCTCTATCAACCGCGCTATGGACGCAAGCGGTTGGTTCACGGGCGTGTTATTCATCGCTCTTTTTATCCTGACTGTGCAGGCTTTCTATTATCTTTGCTATGTGCGCGCTGTACTCTATCGATGTGTCCAGCGTGAATTTAAGCTGCGGCAGCGCCCTAAGCTCCATCCTTTGGCCCAGCTCATGCCGTATGAAGCCCGCCGCGCGGTTAAGCGCGTCCACTGTGCCCTTGCGCACGGCGTCGTCCTCGTCATATACGCTCACCTTCACCTTGGCTATCTTCTGGTCGTTTGTGACCTCGGCAGAGGATATGGTGGTCATGGGCGATATGCGTGGATCCTTCATTTCGCGCACTATTTCGCTTATGGTCTTTTTGACCTCTTCGTTTATCCTGTCGTATCTGATATTTGGCATTTTGTTTTAAGAAGCGGCCCCTTCGCTTTGTGGGCTGCAAGGCCGCTTTCCTTTCCGTTTATTCCTTTTTTCGCGTTATCAGCGCTTTACTTCTTCCATTACGAAGGCTTCTATTGTATCGCCCTCGTGAATATCGTTGAAGTTTTCTATGCCTATGCCGCATTCGTAGCCCGCGGCAACTTCCTTAACGTCGTCCTTGAAGCGCTTGAGCGAGGATATTTTGCCTTCATGCACAACTATGCCGTCGCGCACAACGCGCACCTGCGCATTGCGGCTCACCTTGCCGTCCTGCACATATGCGCCGGCAATGGTGCCCACTCCGCTTACCTTGAACGTGTTCCTCACGCTTATGCGGCCCAGCTCAACTTCCTTGAACACGGGCTTGAACAGGCCCTTCATGGCATTCTGGATATCCTCTATCGCATTATAGATTATGCGGTAAAGTCTTATATCCACGTTTTCCTTTTCGGCCAAGGCCCTTGCGCTGGTGTTGGGGCCCACGTTGAAGCCGATAACGATTGCGTTGGACGCGGATGCAAATATAACGTCGGAGTCGGTTATAGCGCCGACTGCGCCATGGATGCACCTTACGCGCACTTCATCGTTTGAAAGCTTCTCCAGCGCCTGCCTCACGGCCTCCACGCTGCCCTGAACGTCCGCCTTGATTATTATGTTCAGGTCCTTCATCTGGCCTTCGGCTATCTGGTTGAATAAATCGTCCAGCGATACCTTATGGGTATTCTTGAGCTGCTCCGCCTTCAGCTTATCGCGCCTTTCTTCGGCGACCTGGCGGGAGAGCTTATCTATTTCGGCGGCGTTGAGCATATCGCCCGCGCTCGGCACTTCGTTAAAGCCAAGCACCTCAACAGGCGTGCTGGGGCTGGCCTTGGTAACGCGCCTGCCCTTATCGTCCATCATTGCGCGCACGCGGCCGTATGCCATGCCGGCAACTATCGGATCGCCAACCTTCAGCGTGCCGTTCTGCACAAGCACGGTTGCTATCGGGCCGCGGCCCTTGTCAAGCTCGGCTTCTATTATTATGCCCTTAGCCATGCGGTTGGGATTCGCCTTAAGCTCAAGCACGTCCGCCTGGAGCAATACCATTTCAAGCAAATTATCCAAGCCTTCCTTGGTTTTGGCGGAAACGGGAACGCATATGGTATCGCCACCCCATTCTTCGCTGACCAAACCGTATTCGGTAAGCTGCTGCTTTACCCTGTCCGGATTGGCGGCGGGCTTATCCATTTTGTTTATTGCAACAATTATGGGCACGCCTGCGGCCTTGGAATGGTTTATGGCCTCAACGGTCTGCGGCATTATGCCGTCGTCCGCCGCAACGACCAGTATTACTATGTCCGTAACCTGCGCTCCGCGGGCGCGCATGGCGGTGAACGCCTCGTGACCCGGGGTATCTATAAAGGTTATCTGCCTGCCGTTGCAGGTAACGGTGTATGCGCCGATGTGCTGCGTTATGCCGCCGGCTTCGCCTTCGGTAATGCTGCTGTGGCGGATGGCATCGAGCAAGCTGGTCTTGCCGTGGTCAACGTGGCCCATTATGGTTACTACCGGCGGGCGCTCAACAAGGTTTTCATCCTTGTCCTCGTCCACACCTTCAAGCAGAACGTCCTCATAGGTCTTGGCAATGTTCTGTTCAAGCTCAATGTCGTAGTCCGACGCTATCAGCGAGCAGGTATCGAAATCTATCTCCTGATTTATGGTGGCCATTATGCCGAGAATGAACAGTTTTTTTATTATTTCCGCCGCGGGCTTGCCTATTTTTTCGCTAAGCTCCTTAACGGTTATTGTTTCGCCGTTTATAACGGCCTTTTCTATCTTTACCGGTTCCGGCTTAGGCGCGGGCGCAGCCTGCCTCTTCTTCTTCCTTCCGCCGAAGCCGCCGTCGTCATCCCATGCGTTCATTGAGGGCGCCGCCTCCTTTAACAATATCTTTTTATTCTTTCTGCGCTCGTCGTCGCGGTTCCCCTTGGCGGGCGCTTTTTTGTTGGCCTCGTAGCCGCGCTCGCGGCCGCCGGGTGCGGGCTGTATCAGCTCGCTTGCGGCCTGCATGGGACGTTCGCGCCGCTGGCCCTGCTGCGGCCTGTCATTGCGCTGCTGCTGCGGCTTGCCGAAGCGGTCATCACTGCGTGGCGGCCTTGCATCCTGCCCCTGGCGCGGCTGATAACCGTCCCGCTGCGGCCTATCGGTACGCTGCTGCGGCCTGTCTCCGCGCTGCTGCTGCGGTTTATCCGTGCGGTTGCCCTGCTGTATGGTGCGCTGCTGGTAGCCGCCCTGCTGCGGCCTGTTTGCGTCGTTTGCCCTCTGCCGGGGCTTTTCCTGGTTCTTCTGCTGCACAGGCGCTGTTACCTCGTTTGCCTTTTCTTCTTTCTTGAGTTCTTCCTTTGTTTGTTCCGGCTTTGCCGTTTCCTTCGCGCTTTCCGCCTTTTGTTCGGCAGGCTCGCTCTTTTCTTCCGCCTTGGGCTCCGCGCTCTTTATTGCGCTCGCTTCGCTCTTTTCTTCGGCCTTAGGCTTCTCCGGCTCTGCCGTTTCCGGTTCGTCGCTGTGGTACGCCGCAGTATCCGCACTATTGGCCAGTTCCCTGAGCCGTTCTATCCTCAGCGCCTCCGCGCGCTCCTTCTCGGCTATTTTTTCCTTTTCTATCAGCTTGCCTTCGTATTGGCGCATGTCTTCAAGCGTTGCACTCATGTCCGCATTCATGCCCTTTATCCGCTCAAAAAGCTGTTTAGCCCGGGCTTCAAGCTCCCTGGCAGAATCCATTACCTTTGCTTTTGCCATTCTTGCCACCCCTTTTAGTTTGCTTGTTCCGTAGCCTGGTAGGCTTCCCGGATTATTCCGGCAAAGTGCCGGTCTGTCACTGCGGCCGTCTTGTGGGCATTCTTGCCTATCAGCCGCCCGAGATCTTCTATGTACAGGCAGTCTATTTCCGCCGCGCTGCACATCGCCTCGTATTTTTCCCTTGTGTTCACGCTTACGCCGCTATCCAAAAGCATCAGCTGCACCTTTTTCTGCTTCATCAGCTTTTCGCAGGTAAAGTCCCCGCTTTTCAGCTTCCTTGCGCGCGCCGCAAAGCCTATATACGCCGTCAATTTACTCCTGACCACCCGCGCCTATCTCCTTTTGCAGCCTTTGGAACACTTCTTCGTCTATCTTTTTATCCAGCGCCCTTTCAAGCGCGCGGATCTTTATCGCCTTTTCAAGGCACGCTTGACTTTTGCATATATATGCGCCGCGCCCGGCTGCGCGGCCGGTGGTATCGGCGCATATTTCGTTTTCCGGCGTGCGCACTATGCGTATAAGCTCGCGCTTGGGCTTCATTTCCCTGCACGCAACGCACATGCGCATGGGCGTTTTCTTTGCGGCCATTATGCCTCCGGTTCTTCGCCGGCGTCCATGCCGTCAAGATCTATGCGATCCAGCTCCTCCTCGGCCTGGCTCTGGCTCTTTATGTCTATCTTCCAGCCCGTAAGCTTGGCCGCAAGGCGGGCATTCTGGCCTTCCTTGCCTATTGCAAGGGAAAGCTGCTGATCGGGCACGACTACCTTCGCCGCCTTTTCGGTTTCGTTGATATAAACCATTATCACCTTCGCGGGGCTGAGCGCCTTTGCGATATACACGGCGGGGTCGCTGTCCCACTCTATTATGTCTATCTTTTCATTGTGCAGCTCATTCACCATGCGCTCCACCCTTATGCCCTTCTGGCCCACGCAGGCGCCCACGGCGTCCACCATTGGATCGGTAGAATGCACGGCGACCTTGGTGCGGAAGCCCGCTTCGCGCGCGATGGACTTTATCTGCACAACGCCGCTCATTATTTCCGGCACTTCCAGTTCGAAAAGCCGCTTCACAAGGCCGGGATGCGTCCTTGAAACAAGCACCTGCGGGCCCTTATTGGTCTTTCTTACCTCAAGAACATAAACCTTTATGCGGTCGTTGTTGTTGTATTCTTCGCCGGGTATTGTTTCGTTATAGGAAAGCAGGCCGTCCGTTTTGCCGAGCTCAACGTATACGCCCGCCTTTTCGGCGCGCTGCACTATGGCGGTCAGTATCTCGTTTTCCTTTTCAGCAAACTCGTCGTATATAACGCCGCGCTCGGCTTCCCTTATGCGCTGCACCACTACCTGCTTAGCGGTCTGCGCCGCTATGCGGCCGAACTTGCTGGGGTCGGCTTCTTCTTCCAGCACGTCGCCAATATCAAACAAGGGGTTTATCTTATGCGCCTCTTCAAGCGAAATTTCGCTGTAAGGGTTTTCAACGTGCTCAACAACGGTTTTGGACGCGAAAATCTGCACGTCTCCCGTGTCGCGGTCAACAACGGCGCGCACGTTGGCGGTGGTGTTGTAGTTGCGCTTATACGCCGCGACCAGCGCGGACTCGAATGCGTCTATCAATATGTCCTTGCTGATGCCGCGCTCTTTTTCGATAGCGTTCAGTGCTTCGATAAAATCGGCTTTCATCTTAATTACTTATCCTCCCTGTGTTATTCAAAATCTATCCACGGCCTTATAAGCGCCGCATCTTTGCGTTTTATGGTCACTTCGCCCATTTTTTCAACGTTTATGGTGAAGTTTTCCTCATCGTAGCCCGTAAGGACGCCGAGAAGCTCTTTTTTCTTATTTATGGGCGCATACAGCTTGACCTGAAGCTTTTTGCCCATGTTCCGTTCAAAATCCTTGTCCTTTTTAAGCGGGCGGTCTATGCCTATGCTGGAAACGCTCAGGTAATACGCTTCCTCTATTGGATCGTTTTCATCAAGTATGGGGTCTATTGCACGGCTCACCTTTTCGCAGTCGTCTATGGTCACGCCGTTTTCCGAATCGATATAAAGCGTAAGCACCATGTTGCCGTATTCTTTAACGTATTCAACTTCATCCAGTTCGTAGCCCATTTCGGCTATTTTCCCGCGCACAAGGGAATCCACTATTTCGGTAGTTTTCAACCGTACCTCCTTAAATATAAGGCTCACATGAGCCGATTCATTGCCTTATCAAAACAAAAGAGCGGGAACGTCCCACTCTTCAAAAAGCCAACAAATGCGGTATTTACCGCCCAACACAAGCATTATAGCACAGCTTATGGTCTAAGCGCAATAGTTTTGCTTATTTTCCTTAGAAAAAGCTTACCTGATTGCTTTCCGCAAGCCCATCGAAGCAGCCAAGCTCCCTCAGCTTATCCACAACGCCGCTGTTCGCCTTCGTGCGGGCGCGGAAGTCCTCTATCGAATTGAAGGGGACGCTCCTGTCCGCCGCGCCTATTCCTTCCGCAGCCGTTACGCCTACGCCCGCCACGGCAGAGAACGGCGGCCTTAGCCCGTCCTTCTCGATGGTAAACTTTGTGGCGTCGGATTTATATATGTCCACATTCAGCAGCTTTATTCCCCGCCGGTTCATTTCGTACACAACTTCGAGTATCACCAGCAGATCCTGCTCCTTCTGCTCTGCCTTGTTGCCCTTGTCGCGTATCGCCTTTATGTTGCGCAGCACCCTTTCTTCCCCGCCCAGCGCCATGGATACGTCAAACGCATCCGCGCGCACAGAGAAGTAAACCGCATAGAAGGCTTCTGGCATATGCACCTTATACCACGCTATTCTGAACGCCATCATAACATATGCCGCCGCATGGGCGCGGGGGAACATGTATCCTATTTTTTTGCAGGAGGAGAAGAACCATTCGGGCGTGTTCACTTCCCGCATATTTTCTTCCATTTCCTCCGTAAGTCCCTTGCCTTTTCTTACGCTTTCCATTATTTTGAACGCCTTTGACGGCTCCATCTTTATGCTTATGAGGTAGTTCATAATATCGTCTCGCGTGCAGACCACCTGCGAAAGCGTTGCTATGCCGCCAAGCACCAAATCCTGCGCATTGCCCAGCCACACGCCCGTGCCGTGAGAAAGGCCGGAAATCCTGACAAGCTCCTCCATCGTGGTAGGACGAGTATCCATAAGCATCTGCCGCACGAAGTTCGTGCCGAATTCGGGCAGGGCAATGCTGCCCACGTCGCAATTCAGCTCCTCAAGCGTTATGCCCAGCGGCTCCGTGGACGAAAAAAGCTTCATCGTTTCCTTATCGTCAAGCGGCAGTCCCTTTGGGTCAACGCCAGTTATGTCCTGAAGCATCCTCAAAACGGTCGGGTCATCGTGGCCAAGTATGTCCAGCTTGACAAGCCTGTCGTCCATGGCATGGAAGTCGAAATGCGTGGTAACGGTGTTCTTTTCCTTTTTATCCGCAGGGTACTGTATCGGCGTAAAGTCGAATATCTCGTATCCTTCGGGTACGATAACTATGCCGCCGGGGTGCTGCCCCGTGGTGCGCTTAACGCCTTCGCAGCCCGCAACAAGCCTTTCCGTCTCCGCACGGGTAAAGAAAGCATCGTATTGTTCGCAATAGCCCTTAACGTAGCCGTATACGGTTTTGTCCTTCAGGCCGGATATCGTGCCGGCGCGGAAGGCATGGCCCTTGCCGTACATAACCTCAGTATACGCATGGGCATGGGGCTGATAATCGCCGGAGAAGTTAAGGTCAATATCCGGCGTTTTGTCTCCCTTAAAGCCAAGGAATACCTCAAACGGTATAGTATAGCCAAGCTTTTTCAGCTTTGTGCCGCAAACGGGGCAGTCCTTATCCGGCATGTCCACGCCGCAGGCATATTTATCAAGGTCAACGTCAAATTCGCTGTGCCTGCAATTTGGGCAAACATAGTGCGGCTGCAGCGGATTCACTTCCGTTATTCCCGCCATTGTGGCAACGAAGGATGAACCTACGCTGCCGCGGCTGCCGACAAGGTAGCCATCGGACATGGATTTTGAAACCAGCCTTTGCGCGCTCAAATACAGCGACGCATAGTCGTTGCCTATTATGGAAGTAAGCTCCTTATCGAGCCGCGCCTGCACAACGGGCGGCAGAACATCGCCGTATATCTCCCGCGCGCGGTTTTCGCACATGCTTCTCAGTTCCTCGTTAGCGCCGGGGAATTTAGGGGCATATGTGCTTTTTTCGCTCAGGAACGGCTTCATGCTTTCGCACATGTCCGCTATTGCGTTCGGCACGTCTATAACCACTTCCTCGGCCTTTTCCCTGCCAAGGTAGCTGAATTCTTCAAGCATGTCGTCCGTCGTGCGGAAATACAGCGGCGCCTGCTGCTCCGCATCCTTAAATTCGCGCGCGCTCATAACTATCGCACGGAATATGGAATCCTCCGGCTCCATAAAGTGCGCGTCGCCCGTGGCTGCCACGGGTATGCCCAGTTCCTCGCCCAGCCGCACTATTCTGCGGTTAAGCTCGCGCAGGCCGTCCTCGTCCTTCACTATGCCCTCGCGCATAAGGAAGGCGTTGTTGCCTATCGGCTGTATTTCAAGGTAGTCATACTCCCTTGCAATGGCGCATATTTCCTCGTGCGGCTTTTCTTCAAGCACGGCGCGGAAAAGCTCGCCCGCCTCGCATGCGGAGCCGATTATAAGCCCTTCGCGATAGAAATCCAGCAGGCTCCTTGGTATCCTCGGCACGCCTTTAAGGTAATCTATATGCGCATAGGACACCAGCTTATACAGATTCTTCAGCCCGACTATATTTTTAGCAATTATTATTATGTGATATGTACTGCGCTTGCCCTTTACCTTTTCGTGCGGCACGCAGTCAAAAAGCGGTATGCGCGCCTTACCCATAGCCTCATAACGCTCTATTATCTTCAAAAACTGTTCCTTCAGCGCGCGCGCGCCGTCAATGGGCAGCATGGATGCGCGGTTTGTGCCCATAGCTGCCATGCAGCCGTCTATGGTAGTCGTGTCGTCCAGCGGGGCGCGGCAATGGTACCGCGTCAGCTCCATCGCCACGGCGGCATGCTCGTTCATGTCTATGCCGCGCTTCTTCGCCTCTTTATACAGTTCATAATATTCTTCCCTGTCCCATACGACCATTTTAGCGCCCTCTGCAAATTGCAGCAGCGCGTTAACGGCGTCCTTCAAAAGCGGGGCGGTTTCGCTGTCCTCCTCGCTTATGCCGGTCCGGCGGCGGAATTCCTCGCTCATCGGCACGCCAACGCTAACCGGAGTATAAAATTCGCTGCATTCGCCGTTGTCATTGAAGCGCACGGCGCTTATGGCGCACAATGCGCCGTTGCAATGGGTCAATTCTATCGCCGCGTATTCGCCGCGCGGGCTTGTCCATACGCAGTCCGGCAGAAGGTAGCCCTCCACGCCCATTATAACCTTTATATCAACGCCTTTTTTCTTCAGCTTGCCCGCCGCGTTCACCGCCGCCGGGAATGCCTGCACCACGCCGTGGTCCGTTATTGCAACGGCCTTGTGGCCCCATTTGGCTGCGGTTTTCACGGCCTCGCCCGCATCTATAAAGCCGTCCATGGCGCTCATCTTGGTGTGCAGGTGCAGCTCCACTCTCTTGCGCCCGGCCTTATCCTTGCGCGTTACGGGATTGGTTTTGTATATTGAGTCTGGAAAAACGCAGTATGTGCCGCTGAATTCGTCGCGCTGATATTTGCCGTGCACAACTATCCAGTCTCCCCCGTCCTTTATCTCAGCGAGTTTATCTATTATGTCCTTATTCTCGGCTTTTGGGAAAAGCTTTATTGGCAGGGTGTTGCTGCGGTCCGTAACGTAGCACTGTACTATAAAGCCGCCGTTTTTCCTTTCGCGCACGTCCATGCTTATTATGCCGCCCTGAACAGTTACGGTTTCGGATTCCTCCGTAACCTCGCTCATTTTGGTTATGCGTGCGCCGAAAACGCGCCCCATTATTATGTTTTCCTGCGGCACGTTGGGCTTAGGACCGGCGTTTTCAAGCTTCCTTCTGAACGGCTTCTTCTCCGCCTTGTCCTGCTTTTTGGGCGCTTCTTCCCACGGCGGGATGTCCCCCTGCGCGCTGCGCTTTATAGCTATCGGTTCTTCCCTGCGCTCCGGCATCGTAAGCGCTATGCTCTCGTCCCCTATCAGCATTACCTCTATGCTTTCGCCATAGGTATCGTATATAAACTTTTCCAGCATATTCGCGCCGTTGTAGCTTTTTGCGCTCAGGTAAAGGCGCTTTGGTATGCGCACGGCTATAATGCCCTCCGCGCCCCTTTCCCATTGGGAAAAGCCGAGCACGGGCTTCATAAGCGGCGAAAAGTGCTCCCAGCTTGCCCTGAGCATGTCAAGAAAGCCCTCCTGCTCGCTTGCAGGCAGGCCGTCCTCAAACTGTGCGCTTAATAGAACGCTGCACCCCGGCGCATTCTGCCCCAAAATGGCCGCTATTTCAGCGGCCTCCCTCGCGTCTATCAGGCGCGAAAGGCAAAGCTGCACCTCCAGCTCCATTTTGCGCATATGCAGTTTGGCCCTGCTCAGCTTTGCGCCGTAGCGGGCAATGCCGTAATCCTTTTCCGCTTCCATCCGTGCTGTTACTTCCCCTCAAGCATCTGCTTGGCCTGCCGTATAAGTTCTTCTTCGGCTGTGTCTATATCGTATGCGGCTATCTGTTCGCCTTTTTTGAAAAGCAC
>UMEZ01002517.1_pt1 | contig 10790 bp, 6 predicted proteins | sample 1964841 | NCBI WGS metagenome assembly UMEZ01 (sample SAMEA4836029, study PRJEB28245) | human gut metagenome | biome: gut microbiome; material: fecal sample | place: Denmark | collected 2008 | reverse complement strand
TTCGCGGCATATAATCCGGGTAGTCCGAATCCGTAAGTGGTCAAAGGTGTGGTCAGCAACGAAACCCGCCCGTTTTTCTGCCACGCGCGCAGCCCGCAGGTGACTGCTCAAAATGCTTTTTCTGCCTTCAGTATAGCATAGAATCGGTTGGAAGTCAACTCATTTCACAACGCAAAGGCTGAGGCGCAGTAGGCAAAGAAAACGTTTTTCAAATTCCGTCGGCACAGCGAGAAACGGCTGTCGGGTCAAGCAGGAATCTTTCGATGCCGACATAGCATGCGGCAAAAATTCGTATTTACACCTTTTTATCAGATGTTGCACCCAAGGGACAGGCAAAATCGCCTGTCCTTTTTCTATCGGAACAATATCAAGAAATGCGGCGGTATAGTTCCGAACATTGTTCCGATAGAACTTCAAAAAAACTTATTTTGAGCCACAATAGGTAAAGAAAAAACGCATCCACGCACAAAACAATACTTGCGCCCTTGACAAATCGCCTATCGTAGTATATAATTATAGTAATTCAGCATTCGCAGAATTAAATTCAAAAAATAATGAATTGAATTCGGCGTATATAAAATATTGTTTCTGAGGTGCTTAATAAATGGCTGTAAGTTACAAAAAACTATGGAAATTATTGATTGATAAAGATATGAAAAAGAAGGACCTTTGCGTTGCGGCGGGGATTAGTCACGCTTCAATGGCAAAACTCGGCAAGAACGAAAATGTAACGACCGATGTTCTTGTTAAAATCTGTACTGCCTTGCAGTGCGATATAGGCGACATAATGGAACTTACGGCCGATTCCAATGATTGAAAGGAAGCAGTAAAATGTTGAATAATATGGCGAAACCCATTTTGAAGTGGGCAGGTGGCAAAACCCAAATGCTTGGGGATCTGCTTCCGAAAGTTCCGAAATCTTATGGAAGATACATAGAGCCATTTTTTGGTGGCGGTGCAATGTTCTTTGCCTTACAACCTCAAAATGCAATTATTGCCGACAGCAACCCCGAGCTTATCAATATGTATCGTCAAGTAGCGATGAATGTTGATGAAGTTATTTGTTACTTAAAAAAATATGAAAACACCTCTGATATGTTCTATGCAGTTAGAGAGCAAGATTGGATGTGCTTACCCAAAGCAGAAGCTGCGGCGCGCACTATTTTCTTGAATAGGACGTGCTTTAATGGTCTTTACCGCGTAAACAAACAAGGCAAATTTAACGTGCCTTACGGAAAGTATGTCAATCCAAAAATATGTGACGAAGAAGGATTAAAGACAGCATCTGAAGCATTAAAGAAAGCAGAAATTCTTTGTGGAGATTATCTCTTAGTTTTGGAACACTACGCACAAGCGGGAGATTTTGTATTTCTTGATCCTCCTTATCTTCCTATCTCTGAGTATGCTGATTTCAAGCGTTACACGAAAGAGCAGTTTTATGAGGAAGACCACGTTGAATTGGCAAAGATGATTATGCGTTTGCAAGAACGCGGTTGTTATGTTGTGCTTACCAATTCCAATCATCCTTTGGTTCACGAGTTATATGCTACATTCACTATTGATGTAATACAAACCAAACGTCACATTTCTTGCAATGGTAGTACAAGAAAAGGTGAAGATGTAATAGTTACCATCCCGCCCAAACAGCAGACCTTGCAACATTTTGAACCTAAACCGTTACCTTCGCAAGTTTCAGCCTATCCTCCCACTCGTTTTATGGGTTCCAAGAGCAAATTGCTTTCTGAAATTTGGTCTGTTGTTTCTCAATTTAATGTCGATACGGTTGTAGATCTGTTTTCCGGGTCGGGTGTAGTTGGTTATATGCTTAAAGCGCAAGGCAAGGCGGTTGTCAGCAATGACTATATGGCTATGTCCGCAACATTTACCAAAGCAATGATCGAAAACAATTCTGTCACATTGCCATTGGAAGAAGCTAAGGAACTTCTTGTTGAGTATAAGGAATCTGATCATTTTGTTGCGACAACTTTTAAGGGATTGTACTACTCTGACAAAGAAAATGATTTGATTGATATACTTCGCACCAACATAGCTATAATGAGAGATCAATATAAACAAGCGATAGCAATGACTTCCTTGATTCGTGCTTGCTTGAAGAAGCGTCCTCGTGGAATTTTTACATACACAGGGCACAGATACGATGACGGTCGCCAAGATTTGAAGAAATCTTTTGCTCAACAATTTCTCGAATCAGTTGATGCAGTGAATAAATCCATATTTGATAACGGCAAGCCAAATCTCTCAAAACACGGAGATGCAATGGATTTGAAGGTTGAAAATGCAGATTTGGTTTACATTGATCCGCCTTATTATTCTCCTTTGTCGGATAATGAGTATGTTCGTAGATATCACTTTGTGGAAGGTCTTGCGAGAGATTGGAAGGGCGTTGAAATTCAAGAGCATACCCAAACAAAGAAATTCAAATCATATCCTACGCCGTTTTCTACTCGAAAGGGTGCGGCAGATGCCTTTGATAAATTGTTTAAGAAGTTTGCAAATAGTATATTAGTTGTTTCTTATTCTTCTAATAGTCAGCCGACGCAAGATGAAATGGTGGCTATGATGGCAAAGTATAAAGAACACGTAGAAGTTATTCCGATTGACTATAAGTATTCTTTCGGAAACCAAGGTGATGCAAAAACACACAGGAATACCGTTCAAGAATACTTGTTCGTTGGATTTTGATGGAGGGTTACGTTATGAATGAAAATATTGATATTTGGCTCGTAGGTAATACGGGCTTGCGAAATCCTAATCGAATTCAAGAAGGATTTGCGGTATTTGCAAACTCATCATTTGTCGGAAATCTTCACGGCAAAGAAAATGAGATTGAGTTTATGAAACTTTTGGATGAGAAAGGTATCATTCAAAACGAAGAAGGAAAAGACGAATCGGGTAGCCACGCAAGAAAATGGCGCTTGATGTTCGCCAAGAACGGTTTTATCTACCCACAAGTGAAGAAAAAGGATGGAAGCCAAGAGGATTTGGGTCCTCTTGACGCACTTACTCCGTTTGGCAAAATGTTCTTAAAGACAGATACATATCCCGCTGTTCAAGAATGTTACCTTAGATCTATGAGCGTTGAGCAGTTTCCGCTGCCAGACGGTGTCCATTATTTCTCCCCTTTAAGATGGTTATTGGCGATTATGCTTGAACTGGAAAAACGAACAGGTTCTTCGGAGATCAGCAGAATTGAATTTGCTCTTTGGGGACATACGACAAATCCGAGTTATAATGTATCGGATGTTGTTGACAGTATTCTCGATTTAAGAGTGCGCAGAGCTGTTGCTCCTGCAAAGCGTCCTTTCGACAAGCAAGAAATCCAGAAGCGTGGCGAGCATTATGACAAGAAGCCCGAGAACTTTTTGGATTACTCCGATATGAATATGCGCTATCTTCGTATTTCCGGTGTTCTGCAACGCAAGGGACGAGGACTTGTCATTGTACCTTCAAAACACGTTCTTGCTGAAAAGTTGGCAAAAAGCGCCGCAAGTGAAGAATCCTTAATGCAGGCATACAAGAAGCTTTGCAACGGTGCACCGTTACCTACCGACAGTATAGATGTAGCGAAAGCTTTGCTTGATGATTTGATTAAGCAGATGAAGGAAAGACATATCGTGTTTGATATTTCCGATCTTCCGCTTACGACACCTGTTGAGGTTAATATTGCAAGACAGCGACTTGAAAATCTTATGGCTCAAACTGACGAGATTAAGTACGCCGAGGAACAGCGCAATCAGTGGAAAGAGATTTCCGATTATATGTCGTTGCTTATTAAAGGCGGAGGAAAGTTCGTTTATGACGAGGATAATGCCATAGAGGTTCCCAAGGATGAAACTCCTGCATACCTTGAATGGGTGCTTTGGAGAGCAGCTTTGGCGATTGATCATATGGTTAATAAGCCGTATGAAGTGCGTGGTTTCAGATTGGATTCTGACTTTTTACCCGTATCGGCAGCAGGTGGTGGAAAGGGTGACTTATACTGTGAGTTTAACGACTTTACTCTCTTGACCGAAGTAACGATGTCCACATCTTCAAGACAAGAAGCTATGGAAGGTGAACCGGTAAGACGTCACGTTTCAGATGCCGTATTGAAATATGACAAGCCCGTTTATGGCATGTTTATAGCCGTTCGTATTGACACCAATACTGCTGAAACATTCAGACATGGCATTTGGTATGCAAAGGGAGATATTAAGCAGCGCCTTGATATCGTTCCACTTACCTTGGCTCAGTTCCAAAAGTATTTTGTGGCGATGTTTGAAGCAAACAAAGCTGAACCCGAGAATTTGCGCGATCTTATTCTTACTTGCGAAACGAGACGTGATATTTTAGAAGCTCCCGCATGGAAGCAGTACATTGATACGACGGTTAGTGAAAAGGCGCTCAGCTTTGCTGAGGGAAGAAAAATATCCGTAACCAAAGAAATCATTGTACCCGCTGGAGCCATTATCCGTCACGCCGTATTCGGCGAAGGACAAGTCGTTGGGATGATGGCAAATTTCCCTGAATATAGCAATGAAGATGTGCAACTGCCATATTTGAGAGCATTGCCTGACGAAGTAAGCTATTGTGCGGACGGAAAAAAGCTGTTGCACGAAAGATTTGGAGAAGGAATAATAACCGCTTTTATAATCGTATTTCCAAATAAGATTATGAATTTATGTTATCCTTCCTCGTTTGAAAAAGCTCCTTTGCATATTGAGTAACCATAAGTAACATCAGTGAGAAAGAAGGTATAACGAATGACAAAAGTAAAAAAAGAGCAAATACAAAAACATATCAAAACTCATACACCGCGTTCTGACGATGATAGAAATGCGGTGACAATGCTCAGTGCCTTTTTGCGTTCTGATGGTAAAATAGCTCACAATGGTTTTGCTTGCAACGATACCTATCCGAATATTGATGGCAATTTTGAATTAGTACCTAACCCCGAAATTTCAAGAAAGCCTAAGCAAAATTTTTCAATTCAAATAAAAGGTACGAGCATTGAAAATATAAATGCTGAAGGCGTTTTTAAATATCAATTGCAAAGTCTTGCTTTCCCTGCATATATAGCAGATTCGGTTACATCTGATCCGGGTATTCTTTTTGTTGTACTCAATGCAGGAAAAAGAGGTAGAGAACGAGTTTTTTGGAAGTATATGTCCCCTCAATTTATTGCATCTATTGATTTCGACAAGAATTCAAAAGTTATTGATTTTACTTCGGAAGATGAAATTTTTAACACAGACGAATCTATTGATGAATTTGTCAAAAAGCTGGATTATATAGCTGATACTCATTCTTATATGAGTCAAATGGAGACAAAAGAATACGATAGATCAGATATTGAGCGACTGGTAGTTAATCGTTGTGAAAACATTTCTGAAGCAATTAATACGGGAAGTTTGCTTAATTATACTCGTGATAAAATATCTCGAAAAATTTTGACGGAACTCAATGACCTTTGCCGTGGAACAATTTTGTTAAATGCATTAAGATATTACGAATCGACTAACCTCCGTGTTGCGTGGGAAATGGCATTGCTAAATATCGAAACAAAGTTTTTAGCAACATTTTTACAAGGGCTGCGATATATTGGCTTGAGAGTTCCAGAAGATGGACAGTATGAGCGTTTAATGCTCAAATATTATGGATTTTTGTGGAAAATCAGAGACTACTTGCAAAAGACTTTCGGTATTCGAGTTTTAAGCAATTTGGAGAAATTCCCTCTTAAAATCAACAAAGAGGATGAAGAATACAATCAGTTGTTGTCTGATGCCATTGAATCAGTTGTTAATACTCGTAATCCAATTAACTATAATCGGTATTATGTTCAAAAGAAAACTACATTCTATGTAAGACAGGAACGCTATTTCGAAATAACGCTTCAGCTTGCCGATAAATACGCGACAAAATACAATAGAGTTACCGTATATTCCAAAAAGGATATATCAACTAATTATTCTATTCAAGTAGGATGTGCTGAAACGGATATAAATCTATGGGATAACATTTCAAAAATCAGAGTAGTTACGAATTGGAGAGTATCTATAGAGCCAGTTTCGCTTAATAAGCTTGCGAAGATATTGAGATGTAGTCTTAGAATAACCGGGAAACACGGAGAATACATATCTCTCATGCAATTTTTAACACGCTCTGGTATTAACTTACTAGATTTTGTTGATATGAGGGATGAGAAATTTAATCTTGTTATCGAAGAGATATATAAGGAAACAAACACTTCAGGTTTCAAGGATATATTGATCAAACTGCATAGCCTGTTTGACGAAAAATCTACTATATTTGGAAATCATGTTGTTCGATATGCAATCATACAACTTAGAGAAGACTTATTAGAGGATTTAATTCCCGAAGATACGGACGATGTTCTCAGAAGTGAAGATGTATATCTTTCAAAAGGGTGCTATCCGTTCCTAAGAAACCCCATACTGTATAATTTGCCCAACAAGAAAACGAATGGTAAAACCGTATCAAAAGATGTCTTGAGAGCTATTGGTTCAAAACAAATTTCAGAGTTCTTACCATATATCAGAATGAAACATTTGATTGATTCCACAGGAGAACTGTATTTTTCAAAGGAAGAAATTGAGTGCTTGGAACTCAATCAAACAGTGAAAAATTACAATAGCAAAATTACTTCTTATGATAAGGCTCAAGGATGTGAACTCAAAGAATTTGATAATTATGTTTATTTGGATGAGTACGTAAAAAATACTACCGAGATTTTAAATAGACTAATTGATGCATCGCATTCGGGAAATGATGGTCAAAATGAGGCAAATCAAATTTTTGTTTCTCAATTGGATGCAAAAAGCATTGACGACACAAAAATAAAGGCACTAAAAAGTGCATTTGTAGACTCAAAAGTCCTAATGATTTATGGGGCTGCCGGAACTGGAAAAACTACATTAATGGATTACATTTCCACAATGATGGATGGGTGTAGCAAATTATTTTTGACGAAAACTCATACTGCATTGGAAAATATGAAACGTAGAATTACCTCTCCTGGTTTTATCCACGAATTCATGGGAATAGATAGTTTTCTTAATCCATATGTGGATTCGGATTATGATGTTGTCTTTGTTGATGAGTGTAGTACAATAGACAATAGAACTATGGTAAGATTGTTAGAAAAAGTAGGAAAAGAATCGCTGCTGGTGCTTGCAGGAGATGTATATCAGATCGAGTCTATAGATTTTGGTAACTGGTTTTTCTATGCAAAAGAGATTCTTCCAGAAAAAGCAATAGTTGAATTGGATAACACATGGAGAACTAACGAGCCAACAATCAAGGACCTGTGGGAGGAAGTAAGATTTTTAAGACCAATCATTACCGAAAAACTTGTAATTAATGGACCGTTTTCTGAGGATATAGGTAAAAACATCTTTACCGAACGGAATGAAGATGAAATTGTTTTGTGCCTAAACTATGATGGTAAGTTCGGTTTGAACAGTATAAACGGGTACTTCCAAGATGCTAATCCATCACAAAAAGCATATTGCTGGTCTGAATGGAAATATAAAATAGGCGATCCAATTCTTTTTAATGAGAACAAGCGCTTTCCGATGCTTTATAACAATTTGAAGGGGGTCATTGTTGATGTACAAAGTGACTTGAATAGCATAAAATTCATCATTGATATCCCAATTATTTTAACAGCCATTAAAGCCAGAGGCACGGATTTGGAGATTATTTCTCATAGCGATAATTCAACTCGTATAGGCTTTTCGGTATATGCAAACGATGATAATCAGACAGATGAGGACTATGAAGTTGCGAGAATGAAATCTATAATTCCGTTTCAATTAGCTTATGCAGTATCTATACATAAAGCACAAGGTCTGGAATACAACTCGGTTAAAGTTGTTATTCCTCAAAGCAATACGGAAAAGATTACTCACGGGATTTTCTATACAGCCATCACACGAGCTAAGCAAAAGTTGAAAATTTACTGGAGTACTGAAACGATGACGGACATTATTGCCGGTTTTAACGAAGAGAAAAAAAGCAGAATTAGCCTAGATATTATTAAAGGCTTAATATCAAAAGATTAAGCATGCGCAAACCATTATAAAAGCGGACCTACCAAATTGTGTTGTAACTTTGACCGGTCGATTCAAAGGAGGTGCACCTATGCCGCTTAAAATAGTAAGAAACGATATAACAAAAGTGAAGGTGGATGCCATTGTCAATGCAACCAACGAGTTGCTGCTCGGCTACGGTACCAAATGTGTGTGCAGCAATGAAAATTCCATACATAGGTTTGCGTGAGTTTATGGATAGAATATTAGATTGACTATCCGATTAAAAAGGTATTTCGGAGATATTTCCATCCCCCAATATCTCCCTCGCTGTAGTCAAAGAAAAAGCCCCGGCGGTGGAAAATGATTTTCAAGGCTTCGCACAGAGCCGGTGCGAACCATTTCTTAAAAGCGAAAAGTCTGCATATAAGAGTATTTTTGATGCCGAAATTTACAGTTGCCCGTTTGACGGTTTGCGCCAAAATGCTCGAAAACGCTGATATAGCGTGCTTTTTTCGCTGTTTTGTGATACGCTGTCCGTTCGGATATATGGTAGGAATCAACCGATGGAACGGAGGTGTAAACATGATTCACGAAAAAGCGCTGCAAAGTCAATGCAGAAAAAAGAACAAGGAAAAGGAGGTGCTACGGTGAAAAAAGGTGCAAAGAAAGAACCAGAGATGACGCGGATTATTGCGATTGACGGAAGTGACATCCTGAAACACGACATCACGACGTGCAAGAACGGAAAACTCTATCCAGACGCTTTCCGCGGTGTACTGGACGAGAGCCTTGACACGCTGAAAATGAAAGAAATCTTCAAACGGCACAAGACGGAGCTACCGTTTCCGTATCTGGAGGACAAGCAGTTTTGCCGCGCCGTGGTCAATGTCTCCTTTGCATACGCCATCAAGCAGTTTGAGCAGTACGGGCGCAAGTTTGTGAGACACGGATGCACGGTAACGGATGATGAGATGACCGACCATGTGTGCGTACGCGACGGCGAGTTGATCGCTATCGAGGTGCCGTATTCCAAAGACACGCAATATGCGGCAGTACAGAATCCGATTCCGGTGGAACTGCTCGGCAAATATTTTGTGTACGATAGTGAGGCAAAGGCATACCGCAGAAGCAAGGCGGTGATTCCTTCTGCCGTTACCTGCAAGGCGATACGCGAGAAGCTCTATACCGAGGGCTTCGTCATCGATGGTGTGCATTACGTGCGCTATAAACGCAGTGCCGGAGCAAGCCGTGACGGGCGTTGCATGTTCATTGCCGAACCGCTTTATGCAGACATGATGAAGTGGAGCGCGTGCGGGCTGTCGGCGGATGATGTGACCGATCAGGCATCGTGGCAGGCGTACCTTTCCCTGACGATGAGCAGTGTAGAAGGTATCATCCGGTTGCCGAAAAAGGCGATTCTTATCATGCCGGATGCCGTCAGCACCTTTGAAACAGATGCGGTCAGTGTGGAAGAGACTGCCGACCATGACCTCACGGCGACCGAAAAGAAAGTGACGGTCAGAAATAAGATTTGGGACGGGCAGGCTATGCTTGACATCAGCGTGTTTGAAGAAAACGGGTATGCCGACTACGGCATGGTGCTGTTGCGCAACCGCTTTTTCAAGACCTGCGCATTCAATACGCGGTTGCAGGAATGGTTTGCGGACAACGGCGTTGCCAGCGTTAGTCAGCTTGCGGGCTATACCACTGCACGGGATGTGAAGGATATCAAGCTGGTCATTACCGAGAGCAGCCTGAAATATCTCAAATTTATGCCGTCGAAGACTTCCTACAAGAAGGGCTTCAAGCGATGGCTCGATGCCGCATACGAAGGAAAAGATGAATCGGTGTTCGGCGTTGTCAAGACAGACAAGCCCGCGCCGCTGATGAACGGGAGCATGGCGTACACCAATTATCAGCTGATAAACACGCTCGGACTTTCCTATGCGGGCATAGAAGAAAAGGTGCTGGCGGATTCCTTTGATTACCTTGACAATATGTTGGCGGATTCTGCCTTTCTGCGTTACCACATTCACACGCCGGAAGCGGTGGCAAAAATGCAGGAAGACGAGATTCCCGATCTTGAAACTTACCGTATGGAGACGGTACTCGACATGACCTGTCGCACGCCGTATTTTGAAAACACGGATTTTTATAAATCCTTCCGCCGTGAGACAGTGTCGCATTTCAAAGATCAGCTGAAGGACGGCAGAATTCCCGTCGGCGGCGGATATATGACGATGTTCGGCAACCCCTGCGAATTCCTGTATGCGTTGATCGGTTGGTGGCAGGAGGGCGATGAGTCGGTCACCTTCGGTGCGGAGGAAATCTTCACGACCGCTTTTCCGCTTGATCAGATTGTGCTTTGTTCGCGCAGTCCGCATATCACGATGGGAAATCTGTACCTCGCGCGAAACATGGGCAATGTTGAGATTACGGCTTACTTCAATCTGACGCCGAATATCGTTTGCGTCAATTCCATCGACAGCAATCTCTTGCATCGTCTGAACGGCTCGGACTTTGATTCGGACACACTGCTTGTCACCGATGAAGAGTGGCTTGTGCGTGGTTCCGCGCAATGCTATCAGCCGTTGAAAGTTCCTGTATGCATGGTGGAGTCTGCGGGCAAAGCGGAATACACGGGTACGCCGTCGGGACTGGCAAAACTCGATTACGACATTGCCGAAAACAAAATCGGTGAGATCGTCAACCTCTCGCAGTTTCTCAATTGCCTGT
>UMEZ01055452.1_pt1 | contig 10897 bp, 10 predicted proteins | sample 1964841 | NCBI WGS metagenome assembly UMEZ01 (sample SAMEA4836029, study PRJEB28245) | human gut metagenome | biome: gut microbiome; material: fecal sample | place: Denmark | collected 2008 | reverse complement strand
GGAGAATGCTTACCAGTGGAGAGAGCTGATGGAAACGGAGGGAATCATTCCGGATAATGTTTCTTCCATGCTGCATGTGTATGGATTGCGGTTAAAAAAAGGAACTGCCTGGCATCCGGCGTATGAGGCGTTTTGTGAAGAGGGAGAACCCTGCGTGATCACAATGGAAAATCTGAAAGGGATCACAGAAGTACAGCCTCTGGGAAAAAATGTGTTTATCGTAGAAAACGAAATGGTGTTCAGCTATCTTATTGATAATCTCCCGGATAAAAACTGCACACTTTTGTGTACTTCCGGTCAGCTTCGTTTCGTGTCGCAGAAACTGCTGAGCCTGATCCTGGAAAATGGAACGGATGTTTATTACAGTGGAGATATTGATCCGGACGGGATGGGAATTGCGGACAGACTGTGGATGAAATTCGGAGACAGGATCCATATGTGGAGAATGAGCCCGGAGGATTATGAAAAAAGTATTTCAAGGGAACACATTGGGGAAAATGGCCAGGCGAAGCTTTTTCACATTCATCATCCATTACTGGAAAAAACAGCAGAATATGTAAAACAGAAACAATTATCCGGCTACCAGGAAAATATATTAAAAGAATTACTGTCAGATATAAAGAAAGCAGGTGAACCATGAACACAAAAGCAAAGAAAATCCTGAAAGTGATCGGCATTATCATTCTTGTGATCGTGCTGACCCTGGCGGCGTACATTATCTATCTTTACGCCAGCTACCACAGGATCGAAGACAATAAAGAACTGCAGGTTGAAACAATTTCAGATAACACATCCGCGGGTGATCCCCTCACAGCCGGGGAAAAATACTCCGCACTTACATATAACATCGGCTTCGGTGCTTATACCCCGGATTTCAGTTTCTTTATGGACGGGGGAAAATATTCCTGGGCAAAGAGCAAGGATAGCGTAAAAGAAACGATTAAAGGTGCCGGTGAGCTGGTTGCATCCAAAGATCCGGATTTTGCGCTGGTGCAGGAGATCGATCTGGATGCCACCAGAAGCTATCATGTGAATGAGTATTCCATATTGAAGGAAATTATCCCGGCTTATAACTGTGTATTTGCGCAGAATTATGATTCCGCGTTTCTGTTTTATCCATTTACCCAGCCTCATGGAAAAAGCAAGGCGGGACTGGCCCTGTTTTCCAAATATCCGATCACAGGATCAATGAGAAGAAGCTTTCCTATCTCAACATCGTTTACGAAATTTTTTGACCTGGACAGATGCTACAGCATTTCCAGAGTGCCGGTGGATAACGGAAAAGAGCTGGTGATCTTTGAACTGCATATGTCTGCTTACGGAAACAGCGACGCCATCCGGGAAGGACAGATCCGGATGCTCAGTGAGGATATGCAGAAGGAATATGAAGCTGGAAATTATGTGATCTGCGGGGGAGATTTTAACCATGACCTGAAGGCTGCGGATACACAGGATGATTCCGCAGAACCTGAATCCTGGGCCTACCCATTCCCGCGCTCAGAACTTCCGGAGCATTTTTCCTTCTGCCTGGATCAGCTGTCGGAAGATGAGAAAAACAATCTCTGGAACAGTGCCCGCAACGCAGATATGGAATATGTACCCGGCAAGACCTATACCGTAACGCTGGACGGATTTATCATTTCGGATAATGTGGAATGCACGAAATACGAAAATGTAAATACCGGTTATTCCTATTCAGACCACGATCCTGTATATATGGAATTTCAGTTGAAAAAATAAAAAATGACAGTAAATATTTTTATTCCAGATAGCCGCAAAGCAATTATTCGCAGTTCATTGACTTTCCTGAGAAAAAGGCTTAAATTAGATGAGAAAAATAATCATATCTTGCAAATCAAATAAGGAATGGAGGCTTTTTAAAATGTCTGGAGTAGCGGAGGACAGTCATTTGCAAAGTAACAAAAAATTACCGGTGGTCAGAGGAGAACTGGCGCTGGTAATCGTGATTCTGATCAATAGCCTGGGAGTAGTGCTTATGCTTTATTCCGGGTCGGGCATTTCAGCGATATCAAGTGTGCCTTATGCTTTTTCGGAAGTATTTCCACATGTTACACTTGGAACCTGGACGTATATTTTTCAGGGACTTCTGATCTTATCACTGATGATCATGCGGAAAAAATTCGTGGTACCGTATTTATTCAGTTTTATTGTGGGATTTGTATTCAGTGAGATGTTGGATCTTTATGAATCGGAGATCAATATACTGCCGACGGCAATGGGATTCAGAGTGCTTTATTTTGTGATCAGTTATCTTCTGATCTGTTTTGGAATCGCTCTTTCCAACCGGTGTGGTCTGCCGATCATCCCAACCGACCTGTTTCCGAGAGAACTTTCGGATATCACGAAATTCAAATATTCCAAAATTAAGGTCAGCTTCGATGTTACCTGCCTTGCAGTAACCGGACTTATGACAGGAATTATCCTTGGTCATCTGGACGGACTTGGGATCGGAACGATCCTTGCGGCTTTTACCATGGGAAAAGTGATCGGATTAATAGGGGGCGAGCTGGATCGTCATGTGAGATTTGAGTCTTTTCTGACGAAGAAAGCATAATAATAAAACAGAAAAAAGGTCTGAATTTCAGCTTTCATAAAACAAATGGAAGCCGGAATTCAGGCTTTTTTTTATATGTACCATCCTGTTTTAGCTATATCCGCCCACAAAATTGCTCGAATTATATATTTTTTTGTGAAAATCACCAAAAAACACCAAAAAACACTCGACTTTACGCTACGTTAATGCTATACTTATACAGTTGTTTAAAGCTTTAAAGTGAAAAATAAGAGTAAAAATATAAGAAAGAAGATAGAAAATGAAAATCGTTGTATGTATGAAACAGGTACCGGCAACTTCCAAGGTTGATATCGATCCGGAAACCGGTGCCATGAAACGAATGTCCGGTGAGACAAGGACTAATCCATATGATCTGTTTGCACTGGAAACAGCCCTTGCGATCCGGGAAAAAACAGGCGGAACTGTAACCGTTCTTACTATGGGACCGCCTCAGGCGGAAGAGATGATCCGGGATGCTTATACCATGGGTGCTGATGAGGGCGTGATTCTTTCAGACCGAAAATTTGCGGGAGCGGATGTTCTGGCAACCTCTTATGCGTTAGCACAGGGAATCCAGGTGATCGGCGGTGCAGATCTGATCATCTGCGGAAGACAGACCACAGATGGTGACACAGCCCAGGTTGGACCGGCCATTGCAGAGCATCTGACCATCCCACATGCTGCATGGGTAGCTGAGATCATGGACGTCAATGAAAAAAGCATTCAGGTCCGTCAGGATCTTGTCAGTGTTTCCCAGGTTTCCGAGATTCCGTATCCATGTCTGCTGACTATTGATAAGGATACCTGCGTGCCACGTCTGCCATCCTATTTGTTAAAGAAGGCAACTGCAGACCGTCCGGTACGGATCTTAAACTTTGAAGATATGCCGGATCAGGATCTGAGCCGTTACGGACTGATCGGTTCCCCCACCTCTGTGGAAAAAATGTTTGCGCCGGAGGAAAGTGAAAAACAGGTTTATCTGGAAGGAACTGCAAAGGAAAAAGCAGACAAGCTTGTTGCTCTCCTGACCGGAAAGAAGATCATATAGGGGGAAGCGGAACATGGAATTTTTAAAATTTGATATAAACAAATGCGTACTCTGCGGAGTATGCGTGGAGAAATGTCCTTTTGGGGCCCTCACCATAGAGGGAAATGGAATTGTTGTAGGCGATGCCTGTCGTATGTGTGGGCTTTGTGTTCGTAACTGCCCGGAGAAAGCCATCCGGTTTGAGCAGAAGGCGAAATCCTTTGACAAGGATAAATGGAAAAACTTTCTTATCTATGTGGAGCAGGAGAGAGGAGAGATCCATCCGGTTACCTTTGAGCTGATCGGAGAAGCAAGAAAGATGGCTGTCAAAGTCGGTTATCAGGTTAACTGTGTGATCGTCGGAGGAAAAGGAACAAAGGAAAATGCGGAAAAGCTTCTTCCATATGGCGTAGACAATGTGTACGTATATGAGCATGAAGGCTTTGAAGGTTTCCGTGCAGACTGTTACACAGATGCAGTTGCAGACTGTATCGCAGCAAACAAGCCAAGCTCTGTGCTGATCGGAGCTACTGCGCTGGGACGTTCTCTTGCGCCGAGGCTTTCTACCAGATTCCATACGGGACTGACTGCAGACTGCACAACTCTGGATATCCGTTCCAACACCGATATGATCCAGATCAGACCGGCTTTCGGCGGAAATATCATGGCTCAGATTGGAATCACCAAATCACGGCCACAGTTTGCCACGGTCCGTTATAAGGTTATGGACAAGGCAGAAAAAGTAAAAAATCCTCACGGTCAGGTGGTCGTATGTCCGGTAAACGAAAAAATGGCAGATTCCAGGATCAAGATTCTGTCATCCAAGGTCATTGATAAGGTAAAGAGCCTTGAGGAAGAGGATGTTCTGGTAGTAGTAGGCCGTGGTGTCCGGAATGAAAAGGATGTGGAAATGTGCCGGGAACTGGCAGATGCCCTTGGCGGACAGCTTGCCTTCACCCGTCCTATGGTAGAAAACGGATTCGGAGATGTTGCACATCAGATCGGACTTTCCGGAAGAACTGTCCGTCCGAAGCTGATCATCACCTGCGGCGTATCCGGTGCTATCCAGTTTACCTCCTGCATGACAGGATCTGACTGTATCGTAGCGATCAACAATGATCCGGAGGCACAGATCTTTAATGTTGCAGATTACTGCATCGTGGATGATCTGTATCAGGTTGTACCGGAGCTGACAGAACTGATAAAGAATCGGAAGGAGGATTAAGTCATGGCATATCCCTATAAAAAAATGACTTCAGAAGATTTTGACTACATCCGTTCTGTGACTGCTTCAGATCGTGTATGGGTCGGCGATGAGATCGCAAAAGAATATTATCGTGATGAGATGCCGGAGTACGGAGTTTTTCCTCCGGAGCTTTATGTGGAGGTTTTAAATAAAGAAGAGATCTCAGCCATCATGGCTTACGCATATAAAGAAAATATCCCGGTCGTATGCCGTGGCGCAGGAACCGGACTTGCAGGCGGAGCAACCTGTAAATATGGTGGAATCATGCTTTCTGTGATGCGCATGAACAAGATCTTTCCGATCGACAGAAAGAACCAGACCATCACAGCGGAGCCGGGAGCACTACTCATTGATATCCAGGCGGCAGCAGCGGCAGGCGGACTTTTTTATCCGCCGGACCCAGGCGAAAAAACAGCTTCCATCGGCGGCAATGTTATCACAAATGCCGGTGGCATGAAAGCGGTACGATATGGACTGACCAGGGATTTCGTCCGTTGTATCGAGGCAGTTATGCCGGATGGTTCCATCATGAATTTTTCATCCAACGTTGTGAAGAACACAACGGGATATGATGTAAAAGATCTGGTGATCGGCTCAGAGGGAACCTTATGTATCCTGACTCAGGTAACGCTGAAGCTTCTTCCCGCACCGACCTGCACCTGTACCCTTGTAATGCCGTTCAGGAGTCTTGAGGAATGTGCAGACATGGTCCCGAAGGTTCTGGAGCTGCCGTTTGTGCCAACAGCCATCGAGTTTCTGGAAAGAGAACTGATCGATATCGTAGAACGCAATCTGAATAAAATGTTCCCAGTAAAACAGGGAGAAGCAGTGCTGATCGTTATGTATGATGCTTCCAGTAAACAGGAACTTGACAGCGCAGTAGAGGCAGCAGCGGAAGCAGCCCTGGCAAACGGAGCCCTGGACTGTTGTATCGCAGGCACACCGGAGCGTGCCGGAGCTGTATGGAGTGTCCGGGGCGGGATCTTGGAAGGAATGAAAGCAGATTCTGTCGCACAGGAGGAGTGTGACGTAGTTGTTCCGCGTGCAAGGATCGCAGAGTATGTAAAAGCAGCCAAAAAGATCGCAAGTGCACATGGTATCCGTGTAGAGCCCTGCGGACATTGCGGAGACGGAAATATCCATACAGAGATGCTCCGTGGACCGGAAATGAGTGACCAGGAGTGGAAGGAAGCCACTCACGCAAGTCTGGTAGAGCTGTATGCACTGTCCAAGGAACTGGGCGGACAGCTTTCCGGTGAGCATGGCATCGGAAACGGACGTCTGGAATTCCTGGAAGAATTTGCGGGACCGAGAATGATCGCTCTTTATAAAGCCATCAAGCAGGCTTTCGATGATAAACTGATCCTGAATCCGGGAAAAGTCATCGAATATAATAAATAAAAAATGGGGGAAAGAGAGATGAGTCAGAATAAATCATTACAAAGTAAAATGCCTCTGGCTATGGGACTTGCGTTCGTCGCATTTACCACACAGTTCGGAGGCGGATTCGCATCAGGAGCGCAGATCTATCAGTACTTTATCAACTACGGTATCTGGTGTCTGATCCTGCCGGCAGTGACACAGGGATTGTATGCATTGTTTTTCTGGTATGGAATGCGCTATGCTTATAAACACAAAACCTACGATTACAGAAGCTTTTCCGACAGTCTTTACGGAAAAACGAAACCGGTTATGTCCAATCTCTATGAGATCTGTTACCTGATCATGATCGGAACTGCATCAGCAGCAGCCTTTGCAACCGGCGGTTCCACACTGCAGACACTGTTCGGGATCCCATACTGGCTCTGTACACTGATCATTGCAGCATTTATCTTTGTGATCGCGCTTTTCGGAACCAATGTCGTAAGAAAATGTGCTTCTACATTAAGTGTGCTGATCATCATCGGTCTTGTACTGGTACTTGTTCCGAATATCATTGCACAGTGGGGAGATATCACAGCTTCCATCCATACTATGTCCTCCGGAGAAATGACTGTACTTTCCTCCGAGAGCGGAGCCTTTGGACCGGCTCTCTATTCAGCAGTCCTTTATTTCTTCTTCCAGCTGGCATCTGTTTCTGTTATGTACCAGCACATGGAGGATGTAACGGACGAAAAACAGATCAACAAAGCAGCGATCTGGATGTTTGTATGCAACTTCTGTGCAATGGAGCTTTCCATCCTCGGACTTCTTGCCATTGCATATGTAAGTGAACTGGCATCTGCATCGGTACCGATGCTGGTACTGGTCCAGAACGGTGTAGGCGCCGGTATCCTGACACCGATCATTTCTCTGCTGATCATCCTTGGAGCTATCTCCACAGCAGTAAATATGATCTCCGGTATTGTGACCCGCTGCGTAAATGCAGTGGAGCGTCGTATGGACAGCCCGGCGAAAAAAGCGCAGGGACACCTTGGAAGAAATGCAGTTTTTACAGCGATCTTTACATTCCTGGCATTTGCCATTGCACAGTTCGGTCTGATGACAGTTGTTAAAAAGGGATATGCATACCTTGGATATGCGGCGTTTATTACATTGTTTGTACCGTTTGTTGTACATGCCGTTGCGACAAAGGGAAAAGAGATCTGAAGAATAAAAAGCTGAACAGAAAATCCCCCGTTGATCCGTATGGCAGGATCATCAGGGGATTTTGTCAAAGTTCACAAAAATATTATAAATATTTTATTAAATATTCCAGATAGACAACATATATTTTTTCTGATATTATTACGTACAGTTATTAAATAGTTACGAATCAGAAGGATTGTTACTGAAATATTGATTTATCGTCAGGCAAGACCTTATAGTAGTATAGGAATAGGTTTTCTATATACTGTAATGGTCTTTTTTTATTTGTTTGGCAGCGGGGGAACAGGAATATGGTTATCCATAAGATTTTGAATAATAATCTGATACTGTCCAGGGATGGACAGGGACATGAAGTTATTGTAAAGGGCTGCGGAATTGCCTTTCAGAAAAAGAAAGGACAGCAAGTGGAGGAGTCCAGGATCGAGAAGATCTTTACTGCGGAAAATGCCCAGATCAGCAAGGAGATACAGGGTTATCTGACTGCTATTCCGGAAAAATATTTGGATTTTGTGGAAGCTTTTGTAAATGAAGTGAAGGAAAAAGAGGGGATGAAATTAAATGACAGTATTTATTTTTCCCTTAGCGACCATATCATGGGTGCGATCTCTAGACTTGAAAACGGGATCCGCCTTCAGAATATGCTGCTTCTGGATATCAAGCAGCTTTATCATAAGGAATATGAGATCGGCTTGGAATTACTGAAAAAGGTAAATGAGATGTTCGAGGTAGATCTTTCTGCAGATGAAGCAGGATTTTTTGCATTGCATTTTGTGAATGCGGAAGATGGCGGCAAGACGGACAGCTATCAGATTTCCATTATCGTACATCAGATCCTGGACATCGTGGAGAAGTATTATGACAATATGGAATTTCAGGAGGATAATCTGTATTATCAGCGGTTTCTCACGCATCTGAAATATTTTGCCCAGAGATTCCTTCATAAAGAGCTTCACTATGATGAGAATCAGGAGCTTTTCAAGATCATCAAGGAGCAGTACAGAGAAGCTTACGGCTGTGTAAAAATGATCTATCTTATGATGGAAGAGGAATATAAATACGCTATGACTGAGGATGAAATGCTGTATCTGACGATTCATATCCAGAAGATCACAGAAGACCATAAACGTCTGAAAAATCTGTGAAAAGAGATTGTTTTATAAATTAGGTGTTAATGGATTGTTACTGAAATACGTGCCATGTGCGTATCTTTTCAGGCAAGACCTTTAATATAAATTTCAATATTTATTATTAAAGGAGGTCCCCAAATGAAAAAGGACTATGCAAAAACTGCAGACACACTGATTGCAGCGCTGGGCGGAAAAGATAATATCACCCGTCTGTTCCACTGCATGACAAGGCTTCGTTTCTATGTGAAAGACAGATCGAAGATCAACGAGAAAGAGATCTTAAAGCTTTCTGAGATCTCCGGCGTTAACTGGCATGAAGATCAGTTCCAGGTTATCGCAGGAAACGAAGTAAACGCTGTTTACAAGGCATTGGAAGACAAAGGCGTTCCTACCGATGATGCACCGGCAGCGAACTCTGACAGCTCAAAGAGTGTTGTTTCAAAAGTTATCGATGCCATCACCGGATGTATGACCCCGATGATCCCTGCCCTGACTGCAGCCGGTATGATCAAAGTTGTACTTACCCTGCTGACAACTTTTCATCTGGTATCAGAAACAAGCAGTACCTACCAGGTGATCAGTTTTATCGGAGATGTTACTTTCTACTTCATGCCGTTCCTGATCGCAGCAAATGCTGCCAAGGTTTTCCGCGTGAACCAGTCACTGGCGCTGTTTATTGCCGGTGTTTACTTAAGCCCTACCTTTGTAACTATGGTAGCTGGTGATGCGGCCATCACACTGTTTGGTTTGCCGATCACAAAAGCAACTTATTCTTATTCCGTTATTCCGGTTATCCTGATGGTATGGATCACACATTATATTGAGATTCTGGTTGATAAGATCACACCGAAAATGGTAAAACTGATTCTGAACCCGACACTGGTAATTCTGATCAGTGCACCGATCGCCCTGATCGTAGTTGGACCGCTCGGAACAATTATTGGTAACGGACTTGCGGTAGCCATCAACTTCCTGTCCGTAAAACTTGGTTTCATTATTGTAGGTATCCTTGCAGCAACCTTCCCGTTCATCGTTATGACCGGTATGCACCATGCGCTGACACCAATCGGACTGAATGCCATTGCAACCGGTGGTACCGATACACTGATCTTTGTATCTCAGGTATGCTCTAACCTTGCACAGTCCGGAGCTTCTCTTGCAGTAGCTGTAAGATCCAAGGACAGCAACATGAAACAGCTGGCAAGTGCAGCCGGTGTCTCCGCTCTTATGGGTATCACAGAGCCTGCTCTGTATGGTGTTACACTGAAACTGAAAAGACCGGTTGTAGCAGCTTCCATAGCAGCCGGAATCGGTGGTATCGTAGGAGGACTTCTTCAGGTTTCTCTTTACATTGCACAGAATTGTATCATGGCGATCCCGGCGTTTATCGGTGAGAAGGGATTAAGCAATCTGCTTTATGGAATCATTATGATCGTGGTATCTTTTGTAGCTGCTTTTGTTCTTACGCTTATCTTCGGATTTGAGGATGTAAAGGCTGAGACAGAGGATGAAGTACAGAACACAGATACAGAAAAACAGCCGGCACAGCAGAACGCTCCGCTTGTAGAGAAGATCGAGCTTTGTGCACCGGTAGCAGGAACTGTAAAAGCACTTTCTGATGTTCCGGATAAAACTTTTGCTGATAAGGTTTTAGGTGACGGAGCAGCAATCGTTCCATCAGAAGGAAAGGTTTATGCACCGGCAGATGGTACGGTGGCAAATATCATGGACAGCAAACATGGAATCATGTTTGTGACAGAAAGTGGAGCAGAAATTCTGATCCACATCGGACTTGATACTGTAAATTTAAATGGTAAATATTTTAAATCCCATGTTTCTGAGGGAGATAAGGTAAAAAAAGGAAAGCTTCTTGTGGAATTCGATATGGATGCCATTAAGAAAGAAGGATATGATCTGATCACACCGGTTGTTGTGACCAATATTTCTGATTATATCAAAGCAGTATGCATGGAAAAAGAAGATGCAGCTGTAAATGCAGGAGATAAATTCCTGACTATTGTATAAGAATAACAACGAAACATCAGGCGGAGATAACAGATCCGCCTGATGTTTGTAAAAAGGAGAAAATTAAAATATGAAAAATTATAACCGTATGCCGGAAAACTTTCTCTGGGGCGGAGCAACCGCTGCAAACCAGTATGAAGGCGGTTGGGATGAGGATGGCAGAGGCCCGTCCATTGCAGATGTCCTGACAGGAGGAAGTGTGGATAAGGAACGTCGTCTTACACCGCCGGCACCGTTACCGGAAGAATTTTATCCCAATCACCAGGCGACTGATTTTTATCATCACTGGAAAGAGGATATTGCTCTTT
>UMEZ01103797.1_pt1 | contig 10918 bp, 7 predicted proteins | sample 1964841 | NCBI WGS metagenome assembly UMEZ01 (sample SAMEA4836029, study PRJEB28245) | human gut metagenome | biome: gut microbiome; material: fecal sample | place: Denmark | collected 2008 | reverse complement strand
GGGGACTTCGTCCCTTTTCGTCTGCCCCTTGCAGGGTCAAGGGCCAGCGTCCCTTGCGGGGCTTGGGGCAACGCCCCAACTGTTCCGCGGGTGGTCAGCATCTTAAACGCGCTCAGCAAAGGCGCAGGCAGCGAAGCGTCCCTGCCAGTAACTTTGCGCGTCCGCAGACGCGCCTCCAAGCTGCTCTTCCCCCAAGATTCCGTGAAGAACCATTCATCTACGCCACCTTGGCACTCTTATTTGAAAAATAAAAACGGGTACTGTGGAGGATTTCGTCCTCACACAGTACCCGTTTCTTTGATGCAATCGAGGGGGAATTACTCCGCAGCAGGCGCAAAGAAGGAAATCTGCGTCGCACCGGTCATGGCATCGGCGGACAGCATCGTGATGGGAGCCGTTTCGACGCTCAGCGTTGCGAAAGAGCCTTCATAGCCGCTTTCGGTCGTGAAAGCGAAGGTCAGCGCATTGTGACCTTCCAGCGCGCCGTCCATCGAGAAGACAATCACCTTCACCGCATCAGCCGGAACGTCCGTCGCCATGACAAACTTTTCACCGGTCGCGTTGATGGTAATGCTGACTTCCTTCACGGTTTCACCGGTCTTGTTGTAGACGGTGTAGTAGCCGGTCTGGGTGTTCGCAGCCTTGGCAGCGGCCAGCAGACCCTGCACATAGCCCAGCGTATCCACCAGCGTGCTGCTGGAGACGGCGTCCACCATTTCTTCCTTGGTCTTGCCTTCAATGGCAGCTTCCAGTTCGGCGATGGTCTTGCCGGTCACGAAAGCTTCGATGGCGTTGTAGCTCACGCCCAGCGGCGTGGTTGCGCCCGCCTTGGTCGTCATGTTGGTGCTGTACAGACCGTCGTTCACAACCTTAGAAGCCAGCACCTTGCCTTCGGGATAGTTCTGACCGAAGGAAGCGTCGGAGTTCGGAACGCCTTCCGCCGTGGCGGCATCCATGAACTGGAACTCGTCGATGTGCGCGGCAACGATGGTGTCGCCATCCATCGCGACGGTCAGCACAGCGAAGCAGGACGTGCCATGTGCGGCATACTCAACCTGACCGATTTTGACTTCAGCCAGCGCAGCCGTGGACAGCAGCATGATGGACAGGAGCAGTGCGAAAAACTTTTTCATAGGAGCCAACCTCTTTTTTGCGAAACTTGGCAGAATTTCTACCAGCAACACTATTATACGCGCAGCAATGCCGGTTTGTCCAGACAAACTTGTCAGAAAAATAGCAAAATCGTCGCTTGATGCAATCAGACGTTATTGCCGTATCGACCAGTCATTTGCGTCCGTACTTGCTCGATAACCTCATCCAGCACAAAATTACGGAACCAGTATTCCCCGTCATCAGGGAAATCAAGGTAGTCCGTGTAGAAGGGCATGACGCGCGTGTCCTGCTGGCGGAGCGCCCGAATCGCGCCTGTCCGGCAGTCCACTTCCGCGTTGAAGCTGCGCCCGTCGGGGTAATCCAGCGTCACTTTCCAGATGGGGTCGCCCTCGCCGGGGTCAATCAGCACACCGCCGCGCAGGGAGTAGTCATCGTCGCCCAACGCACGGGCAGCGTATTCCGCCGCGACTTCTTGAGAAATCGCGTAGTCAGGGACGTCGGGGTAAATCGTCTGACACAGGCAGGCAACAGACCAGTCGCCGACGTAGCTGCCGCTGATACTTATCGCGGACTGGAAAGAACGGAGCGTCGCCTGATCCCAGCGCAGGATATTGGCACCGTACAAATCAACATAGCGCTGAACAATATGATTGGCGTACATGCCGTAGACGATGCCGGGCTGCGTGTTCGCGTCGCGGTAGAAGATGGTGACGCGCAGGTTTTCCGCCAGCGTGTTCCAGACGCGCACGGGCAGCAGAATGCTGGCGCGCAGGGCGCTGAAGCTCGGAATCTGTACGGAGCCCACCACGGACAAGTCGCTGTCGCGCACGTCCATGAGGAAGTACCCCATGTCGGTGGACAACCAGAAATGCCAAATCAGCTCACCATCCTCGCGATAAACAAGGAACGAGGAATTCTCATAGCACAAATGGGCGTTCAGCGATTTCAAGGCGGCAGCGGTTACATCATCGGCGGTGGATTTCGTGCTGGCATCAGGAACGACCTCCAGCGCCAGCAGGGCGTTGAACAGCGGCAACGTTCCGTCTGTTTCCATCTGGCGCAGACCGGCTTCGTCCGTCTGGCTGCCGATCAGCAGCGCATGCAGCTGCTGGACGGTTTCGCGCTGGTAAATCGGGGGCAGATAGCCCTGCATCAGCAGCGTGAAGCGCGCTGCATCCAGCGGATTGCGGTTCCAGCCGACATCCAGCACTTCGCCGTGCCAGTTCAGCGCTGCCCAGTAAATGTCACCCTGCGATGTGTTCTGCGCATCCTTGGTGAAAATCACGACACCGCCGCCCGTGTAGTAGGAGAATCCGCCTGCCGTGTCCTCAAAATCGCTTTCAATAAAGCAGGTGTAGCCTTCTTCCACCATATTCCGCTGATATTGGCGCTGGATGGCATCGCTGGCGGCAGATTGCGCCGTTTCGGCATCCACGGCGGGTACGCCATGGGAGAAGTCCGTGCGGTCAAGGGTGGACAGCAACTGACTGGGGAAAAACTCCTGCGGCAAACCGTAGAGATTGCCGGAGTACGTCGTTGTCAGCAGCGTACCGGTCAGCCCGTTCAGCTCCAGATAGACGATGCTCTGCCCGCTGGGGGCATTCGGCTGGCGGATGGCAATCTTCCAGAAGTCGCCGGACGCGCCCGCAAGGTACTCTGCCGCCAGCACGTCGGACGATGAACTGCCCTGAATGGCGAGCGCGGCGTCAATGGCTTCTTCGCGGGTCAGCGCTTCCGCCGGAACATCCGGGAAGCCATCGCGCCCGACGCTCAGGAACAGCTCATGCACCGTCTGCATTGACGAGCGATCCGCCCGCGAAAGCGCCAGAATGTACACACGCAGCTGCATGGGCGTCCATGTGCGCATGTCGTAGCCGAAAATGCGCCGGAAGCCGCGGGTCACTTCGTCCGCCGTGTGATTGCTGCCCGCACCGCGTTCCCGCCGCATTCGGCAAATGCTGCCGTCCTCCGCGTTTACCGCGACTTCGTACGTTGTGCCGAACGCATCCAGCGCGTCAAAATTTACGCAGTAATACGCTCCCTCACAGGTGCCGTCATAAACACCGGAAAGGAAGCGGATACCCACACGATAGAAATCAAGATTGGTGAAATCCGCCTGCGGGTCGTCATTGGTGCGGATGTAGGCAACTGCGCGGGCAAGGGCGTCCTGCGCGGTGATTTCGGTGGAGAACGGTTTGCGCGTCATGCCCGGCAGAATCCCCTGATAGCCGATTCTTTCAAGCGTCTGGTTGAGCGCCACCTGCGCGCGGATATCCCACTGCCCCAGCGACGACCCCACAGGGCAGAGAATTTCCAGCAGCGTGGAGAGCGAACAGCCACCGTCCTTTTCGACCTGCGTCATCAGCGCCGAAATCGCCTCTTCATCCACTGAAAACTGCAAATCCGCCGCGCTGGCCAGAAGCTTTTTCACCTGTGCCGCCGTCAGGAAATCGCCCTGACGGGTGACATCGGCAGTGAGCTGCGGGGAATCGTCCGACAAAATCCCGGTTTGCAGCAGGACACCCGCGCCCAGTACCAGCACAAGCAGCACCGCCGCGATGGCCTGCCAGCGAATCACGCGCGGACGCTGTTCATCCTGCGAAACGCGGCGCAGGACGGCATTCACCTGCGCGTCGGTGACGTGCAGTCCAGCTAAATTCGTATCCAGCACCCGCTTGAGTTTATCAGACATAGCAGTCACCTCCTGTCAGCGAAAGTTTGAGCGCCTGTTCCGCTTTTTTGAGCCGCGTATGCACCGTCGACTTGCTGATGCCCAGTGCATCGGCGGTTTCCTGAAGGTTCATGTCCTGATAATAGTAAAGAATCAGCGGTTTTTTGAGGTCGTCGGGCAAGCGCAGGATGTCCAGCATCAATTCCCGATCCTCTGGCAGCACGGTCATCATGCCCTGCGGCAAGTCCTCCAGCGCGTGCCGCATGTCGATGTGCCGAAACCACCGTTTCCGCTGATAATCGCGGCAGACATTGATGGCAATGCGCATCAGCCACGTTTTGACGCTCGCGCCGTTGCGCTGCTCGAAGGTGTCCATGGCGCGCCAAGCGCGGAGGAAGGTGTCCTGCATGGCATCCTCGGCTTCACGCGCGTCGGAAAGGATGACGAAGCATGTGCGCAGGATGGCGGTGCCGTAGGTGCGCATCCAGTCTTCCAAGCGGCGTTCATTGGGGGATTGCTGCTCCATGCTTTGCCCTCCTTTCATTTTCATGGTGATTTCAATGGATTAGACGCATAAAGCGGTGCGTTTTTCCAGGGGTAAGGGAAAATTGCGGAGAAAAATAATACGATTTCCCAATTCATTTGCGCTATTTGCTTGCGCCGCGCATTTTCATCTGGAAATAGTATAAGAAATCCTTATAGCCCCCTTCCTGAATTGATGTTTGTGTTTTGGAGAGAAGTATGGTATATTTTTCACAAAGTTGCGAAGAGCAACCAGGGTGTCTTCCCTGCACGGAGACATTCAAAAAAGGAAAGGGGTTTTTCATCATGAAGAAGCTGACGGCGCTGCTGCTCAGCCTGTGTATGGTGCTGACAATGGCCTGCGCGACGGCGCTGGCGGAGGGCAAGACAGCGAGTGCGACGGCGGAAGGGTTTGGCGGCGGAAACGTGACGGTCACGCTGAGCGTGGACGGCGACAAGCTGGTGAACGTGGAAATCGACGCGACATCGCAGACTGATTCCATCGGTGGAGCGGCGGCGAAGGTGCTGGCGGAGCAGATGCTGGCAAACAACTCCGTCGAGGTGGATGGCGTGACGGCGGCGACGGTGACATCCGACGCGGTGAAAGCGGCCGCTGCGGCTGCACTGGCGGAGCTGGGGCTGACGAACGCGGACTTGGCGAAGGTCGAGGCGGCGGAGAAGGAAACCTATACCGACCTGACCTGCGATGTGCTGGTCATCGGCACGGGCGCGGCTGGCGGAGCAGCGGCGATGGCGGCTGCGGAAGCCGGCGCAAAGGTCATTGCGATTGAAAAGCTGGCGACCATCGGCGGCACGTCTGCGATGGCGGGCGGCGGCATTGCGGCGCCGGAATCCTCCGAGCAGAAGAAGTACGGCATCGAGGATACCTGTGAAGCCTACGTCGATCTGTGGGTGGAATACAACCACAACGAATATTTCCGCGAAGACAGCGGCATGGATGAAGACCGCATCCGCTTCGTGGTGGGTCAGGCGGCGGGCTTGATTGACTGGCTGGAGGAGAACGGCTTCGAGTTCGGCCGTCCGATGAGCTTCGACCTGATTGAGGGCGTGGATCGCTTCCACTATGCCTCCAACGGCAAGCCCACCGACCTGCTCTATGCGAAGAATCAGAAGCTGGGCGTGGAATACTGGCTGGAAACGAAGGCAACGGCGCTGCTGACCGACGAAAACGGCAACTGCATCGGCACGACGGTCGAAAAGGACGGTCAGACCTTCAACATCTACGCCAAGGGCACAGTATTGGCGACTGGCGGCTTCGGCAACAATCAGGAAATGATGGAACGCTTCACGCCCGTTGACGCGGCGCAGGTGGCGTACTTCTACGGCTCCGCGGGTCAGACCGGCGAGGGCATTCTGATGGCGGAGGACATTGGCGCGGCGGTCTATGAGAAGGGCGCGCGTCTGGGCATGTCCTACGTTGTGGGCGACGGCACGAACGCGGAGCTGACCTCTCTGGGCGGCCCGTGGAGTCAGGCGCCGATTGTGGACAACACGGGTGTCCGCTTCGTCAATGAATACTGCCATTCCCTGAATTATCCGAGCCTGATTTACCGTCATGCGGCACCGTACTACTGCATCTACGGCTCTGACCGCGAGGACTATGCGGCGATTTTGGCGAACAACGTTGATGACCCGGCAGTGACCTCTGCGGACACGCTTGAAGAGCTGGCGGACAAGCTGGGCTTTGACAAGCAGGCGTTCCTTGACTGCATCGCGGTCTACAATGCGGCGAAGGACACCGGCGTGGATGCGGCGTTTGGCGCGCGCGTGGATTTCATGAATTTCGCGACGGTTGGCCCGTTCTACGCGGTGCAGATTGCGCCTCAGTACACAGGCACGATTGGCGGCGTTGTGACGGACACCTCCGCGCAGGTGCTTCGTGCGGACGGCACGGTCATCGGTGGCTTGTACGCGGCGGGCGAAGCCTCCAACGGCGCGCTGTACGATCTGGTCTACATGTCCGGTTCGTCTTTCCTGAACGCGCTGTCGATGGGCCGCATTGCGGGTGAAAACGCGGCAAACCAGCAGTAATCGGTTGATAAAAATGGCACCAGACCGAAGCGGCAAATGCTGCGAAGGGCTGGTGCTTTTTTTGAGTGCGGGGATGGGTGTGATTCATTGTACTGCGGAACAAGTCAATGCTGGTAGGGGTCAAGGGAGCGATTAGAAAACACTTTGGTCGTCTCCGCTGGACTCCGCGCGATTGAGCTGGTTACGCTACTCTATTTTTTCCGCGTGTTTAGCCCTTTTTCATTTCCTCTATCATGCAGTCCCGAATCATCCGAATCGCCGGTGTCAGCCGTCTGCATACCAGCACCGACCGATGATGTCCAATATCCTCCGTCAGCGGAATCAGCTTCACGCCCTTAAAATAGGATGGCTTTCTCGCTGGAAAGAAGGAAATCCCCAGATTCAGCGAAACCATCAAAATTTGCATATCTGCCGAATCCGCATAAATAATCGACGGATGCGAAAATCCCAGATTTTGCGCCCAGTCGTGAATCGCGCCGCGCCCGCTGCGGGATTGGTCGAGGGCAAGCAGAATCAACGGATGCGCGCGTAAATCAGAAAGCGACACAACCGACTTTTCCGCTAATGGCGACGCTTCGGAAACGGCGGCAATCATCGGCACATCGTAGAGTACCTCCTGATAGGTGTTCCGCTGGTCGATTTCGCCGGGAAGCGTCAGCACCATGTCGCATTGCCCGCGGTAGAGGGCGTCTGACATGGCCGTCAGCGAGAGGTACAGCGGGTGAATCACCAAATTGGGCAGGTGCGGATGCAGGGAAAGGTACGCATCGACAATCAGTTCTTTTTCCAGCGGCCCGTTGTAGCCGATGTGGATGGCGCTCACACGGTGCGCATCGGCGAAAGCGTCCTGCAATTCGAGCTGAATCCCCATCAGGCGCTCGGCGTAGGGGAGAAATTGCTCGCCTTGGTCGGTCAGCACCGCGCCGGTAGACAGACGGTGGAACAGCGCACAGCCCATTTCTTTTTCCAGCGACGCAATCTGCTGGCTGATGGCGGTCTGGGAGACGTACATGTTCTTCGCAGCGGCGGAAAAGCTGCCTTCGCGGACGACGGCGAGAAAATACGCGATTCGGTCGGTGTTCATGCGAAAAACCTCCAATGAGGGACAAAAAACTCCCTTCCGCGGTGCGCAGAAGGGAGCAAAGATGCGAGAGGTTAAGGGCGCTGACCCATGCCGCCTTCAAGGGTGATGGTTTCGCCGGACATGAATTTGAAGTCCGGGGAAGCCAGCTGGACGCACACATGGCCAATTTCTACCTCGGAATCGCCGTAGTGACCCATCGGGGGCATCTTGACATTCGCCTTGAACGCCTCGGGATATGCCTTCTGGAAGTTCTCCAGCTGCGTCGTCCATGCCAGCGGGCAGACGACGTTGACGTTGATACCGTCCTTGCCCCATTCGGTGGCGGCAACGCGGGTCAGACCACGAATGCCTTCTTTTGCTGCGGCATACGCGCACTGCCCATAGTTGCCAAACAGACCCGCGCCGGAGGCGAAGTTGATGACCGCACCCTTCGTTTCCTTCAGATAGGGGTAGCACGCCTTCATATAATAGAATGTGGCGTACAGACCGGAATACAGCGCGAGATTGAACTGCTCGGTGGTATGGTCAGCCAGCGGAACGCCGGATGCGGAAGCCTGCGCGTTGTTAATCAGCACGTCGATGCGGCCGAAGGTGTCAATCGCCTGTTTGACGACATTGTTCACAACAGCCTCGTTGTCCGCGCTGTCATTCACGTCCGCCTGCACGCACACCACCTTCACGCCATAGAGGCGTTCCAGTTCTTCCTTCGCGTCGGTCAGTTTCTTCACGTTGCGCCCCGTGATGACCAGATTCGCGCCTTCCTTGGCGTAAGCAGTCGCAATGCCGTAGCCAATCGAACCGCAGCGGCCGTTGCTGAGCTTCGCATAGCCCGCGCCGGTAATAATCGCTGTCTTTCCTGCCAGAAAACCCATTATATATTTCCTCCTTCATGGTGAAGGGCTGAACAAGCAGCCTGTGCGTTTATGGTATCACAGATGATGCGGAAAAGCAAGAGTGGACGGCACAAAATGGACAAAAATTGATGATTTTTTCACAATGCCGCCGGGCTCCAATCGGAAAAACGGAAAAGAAACAGCAAAAGTCCGATGAATTGTTTGACGCATCCCATTCATTGCACTATAATGGAGCCAGTAGCGTTCCGGGCGTACTGCGCGCCCGGCAAAGTGGGAGGAACGCGGAATGAAGGCAGAGAGCAAACGCTCGGTGCGCATCATGCTTCAGTGGCTGCTGAGCGCGGCGGCGGTGCTGATGGCGGCGCTGCTGATTTGGCAGTGCGTGACCATCTATCATGAGGGCATCGCGCCGGAAAACATGGGCGAAAACGGGCTGCGGATTCACGATATTTACAGCCGGGAAATTGTCACGGCGCACTTCGCCTCGATTGCGTGGAGCGTGTGGGTCTTTCTGGCGCTGCTGGCGGCGAACATCATCGCCGGAAAGCCGGAACAGAAGGAATCGCTTCGCGCGCCGGTGGAAAATCAGCTGCTGATGCTGCGCGCGCGGACGGAGGAGACGGACGAAATCCGCAAAGTGAAGAAACAGCGCATCGGCGTATGGTGCGGCGCAGCGATTCTGTGCCTGATTTGCGGGGGCATGGCGGGGCGATTCCTGCTGGACTGGTCGAATTTTGCCTCGCGTGATTTGGAAGTCGTCGTGCGCCAGATGGCGATTGAAACGTTCCCATGGATTGGGCTGGCGTTCATCTTCCTGATGGCGGCTGAGCAGTGGAATTTCCGCCTGTTGATGAAGGAATTGGAACTGCGCAGGAGCGCCCCGAAGCGCAAGCTGGATGCAGCCGCTTCAGAAAAGACGACGGGCAGGAACGTCATCCGCGTGATCATCGCGGCGGCGGCGGTGGCGCTGATTGTGCTGGGTGTGATGAACGGCGGCATGTTCGATGTGCTGGTGAAGGCAATCAATATTTGTACGGAGTGTATCGGCCTTGGCTAAGAAATTTGCGGCATGGTGGAGCGCCCATAAGCCCACCACCCGGCGGCTCATACAGGTCTACGCCGCCCTGCTCTACAACGCCTATGTGAAAGGATTCATCAAGGGCGACATCTACACCGGCGGCATCAAGAACTTTTGCGTGCCGGGGTTCAACTGCTACTCCTGCCCGGGCGCGATTGGCGCATGTCCGCTGGGAGCGCTGCAAAACGCGCTGGCGTCCTCGGATAAGCGCGCGCCGTACTACGTTCTGGGCATTCTGATGCTCTACGGGCTGATTTTGGGGCGCACCATCTGCGGCTGGCTCTGTCCGCTGGGGCTGATTCAGGAATTGTTCTACAAGATTCCGACGCCGAAAGTGAAGAAAAGCCGCTTCACCCATGCGCTGTCGTATCTCAAATACGTCCTGCTGGCGGTGTTTGTGGTCATCATCCCACTGGCGTACAGCTTGCAGCAGTATCCCGTGCCGGGCTTCTGCAAGTACATCTGCCCGGCGGGGACGTTCGAGGGTGCAATGGGCTTGCTGGCGAACCCGGTCAATGCGGGCAAGTTCTCCATCCTCAACATCCTCTTTACGCGCAAATTCGTCATCATGGTGGCGATTCTCCTGGCGTGCGTGTTCTTCTACCGTGCGTTCTGCCGCTTCCTCTGCCCGCTGGGGGCGATTTACGGGCTGTTCGCGCGCGTGTCGATTCTCGGCGTGAAGGTCGAGAAGAGCAAATGCACGAACTGCGGGCGCTGCGTGGCGCACTGCAAGATGGATATTCGGCATGTGGGCGACCATGAGTGCATCCACTGCGCATCGTGCGTGGACGTTTGCCCGACGAAAGCCATCAGCATGAGGATGGGCAAAATTACGCTGAAAGCGAACGAAGTGCAGCCGATGAAGCCGGAAGACAACAAAAAGCGCACGAACCGCCGCATTCGCGTGATGGCGGCGTGGACGGCGGCGCTGGTAGTGCTGGGCGTGGTGATGTGGCAGGTAAACAAGGCGGACACGGTGGAAGAACCGGTAAGTCAGCCCGCCGCGACGGAAACGCTTGCGCCCGAAGCCACGGAAGCGCCGGACGACGATACGCCGGTTGGCTACGAAGTCGGCATGAAATGCCCTGATTTCACGGTTCCGCTGTACGGGGAAGAGGGCGGCGAATTCACGCTGTCGGCGCAGAAGGGAAAAGTGACGGTCATCAACTTCTGGGCGACGTGGTGCACGCCGTGCGTGGCAGAGCTGCCGTATTTTGCGGAGCTGTACGCGGAGTACGGCGACGAAATCTCGCTGGTGGCGATTCACTCGAACCTCGTGACGGATGATGTGGACAAGTTCCTCGCGAAGGAGAACCTTGACATGCCGTTCGCGCTGGACAAGACGGGCGCGGTGATTAAGTCACTGGGCGGCTCGACGCAGCTGCCGATGACGGTCATTGTCGATGTGGACGGGAAAATCGTGTACAACAAGGTCGGGTCGGTGACGCTGGATGTCCTCGAAGGGCTGGTAAAGCCGTTGCTGCCCGAAAAGGAAGACGACACGCCGGTTGGCTACGAAGTCGGCATGAAATGCCCTGATTTCA
>UMEZ01089177.1_pt1 | contig 10936 bp, 12 predicted proteins | sample 1964841 | NCBI WGS metagenome assembly UMEZ01 (sample SAMEA4836029, study PRJEB28245) | human gut metagenome | biome: gut microbiome; material: fecal sample | place: Denmark | collected 2008 | reverse complement strand
AAGAAGAAATAAAGAATGCTGGTATTTACATTAGGGTTAGTACTCATACTCTTAAAAGTGAGAAAAAATTTAAAAAATATATTTGAAATTATATTTAATTTCAAATATTTGATAACATTCCTTTTGCAGCCAATCCTTCATCTATTGAAACTGATAAAATTGACTCATTATCAATCAGAATTCGATTTAAAATTCTTTGTTTTTCCTTAGAACTATAACTTTTATTTTCATTAGTTCTTAGAATATCAAATCCATGCTTATCAATTAATCTAACTAGATATTCAACTCCAGATTTATTAATACCATATTTTGATTTTATAGAAGGAAAAGACATGCCATTCTTTCTATCATAATATAAATTAATTCTTTCTTCATAACTTATTTTATTCATACAAAAACCTCGTTTCTATTTTGCCAAAGAAACGGGGTTCATATCATTTTAAGATAGTCATCTTTTTAAAACTAATTATTTATGTTTTTTACCAATTTCTGATAAAGAATCAATCATATCAGGTGTAATTCCGCCAAGTTTACTTGAAATTAGTTCCATACCAGCAGTATAATTTGCTGATTTAGCAACTTTATATAATCTAAATAAATCTGAAATTTCTTTTTGTGCATCCATATTTTCTTCTACTTGAACTCTTCTAAAATGAGCTTCTGGATCATTCCACTTATTTTTTGATCTTTCAAATCTAATACTTCTTCTTTCTCTTATATCAGCTAGATTTTGAATCATTTTTGCAAATTCAAATGCCATTATTGGTTCATAATTACACATACTTGCTAATTTGAATAAATCCATTCTATCCTCAAATTCATTTTGTAAATCTCTAGTTTCTTCTACTTGAACTTGTCTAAAATGAGCTTCTGGATCATTCCACTTATTTTTTGATATTTCAAATGTTATACTTGATTCTTCTCTTATCTTTTTAAGTTCTTGCTCAAGTTTTTCAAAAACTTCTCCAATAGTACCTTCATCACCAGCATTTGCTGCTGTTATTAATTTAGTTAAATATTCTGTTGAATTAGGCAATTTTTTAATAATTTTTAAATCTTCCATTTTCCACCTCGCATATTAATTATAATATATTTCGGTAGTTTTTGCAAATTACCATAATTACTTGCATAAATAAATACTAGTATGAGTATACTAGTATTGACAATTGCCATTAAAAATGGTACTATTGTCATATAAGAACTCTGTTCAATCCGAAGCTTTACGTTTAGTACGTGAAAGGTTTATGTAGGAAGAATGGAGTTTTTTATTTTGAATTTTTAGTTAATGATGAATCAAATATACTATTTTTAGATTTAAAACACCAATGTCTATAAGGATCTTTCCAATTATTAACAAAATCACCACGATTGCTAGTTGAAACACCAATATTAAAATTAGGATAAATAGTCTTAATATTTCTTAATATATTTTTGTATAACTTTTCTTTTGCTATAGTTCTTTTGCCACGCCTATTACTGCCTGGCATTTTTTCTTTATCCATATTATTTAATTTAAAATTCATAGCGCCTAATATAATATCCATGCATTGTAATATAACATGGTTTTTAGAATCCACTTCTGCTATATCTTCGTTGTAAATATGAACATTATTAATACAAAAGAAATCATTAAGAGCATAAATATAACCTTTAAATTCTTTGTTTTTCTTTTTTGTATCAGGCAATTTATCAAAATATAATTTTAACACTACTTGGTCTTTTTCTTTTGAATTGCAATAATCTATTCCAAATGCATGTTTAATAAATTGATAGTATAATAGGAAATATTCTTTTTCTTCGTGTTCTCTAGTTAAATTTTGTGGAACTTGTGCATTTTGTCTAAACATTATTCTTATTTTAATTTTATTAGATTTAACAAATTCAAAGAAGTAATCAATCAATTCTAAATACTTATCTAAATATTGTTCAGTTACTTTTGTCCATTTAACTTCTTGGAATAAACCTAGTTCTTCCTTTTTACCATTAAGCTTATTGCTTATTTTTTCAAATTCAGTATAATTAACTAAAGCACCACCATAAAAATTGCTAAAATATTTCCCTTTCCTATGTGATTCATCTGCATAAATTAAATATTGTTTTTTCATTGTATCACCACTAAAAGATATTTTATCATACCTTTTTTTATTCTCCAATAAGTTATGAGAACTTTCCTAATAAATTTCCTAATATTCTTCCTAATAAAATGATGTCATAAGAAATGACGTAATAAGTCGCAACAAATGTCGTAAGAAAATGTCCTAAAAGTATTGTAATAATCTTAATATTTGATATAATTTACTTAGTTGATTTAATCAAACAACTTTGGGAGTATAATTTTTCGAAGATAAGTAAAGTTAAGGCTCCATAATAAAATCAACTTACAAACTTAAAAGTTCGTAAGTTTTTATTTTATATAAAACTTTAAAAGTTCCCCTATCACAGAAAGAAGAACTTTTTTATTCATTTGAAATTTTTAATTATATGTTAAATTTTCTATACTATTTATTATTTATGAAAATATAAATTTAATTGTTTTTCAATATCCATTTTTAACTTTTTAATTGTGCCATCATTATGAATTTCATCCATATCTTTTCTTACACTTCTTGGAAATATGTTTTTCATATCTTCAGCATAATAGACTCCATCTCTTGGTATTCTTGAATCAGTAACTTTATATTTATCATTAGTATGTTCTACTACAAACATATAAGGAATAGAAGAACTACTATCTTGTTTTATCTCATTATTCTCCTTTCGTAAATACATTATAGTACAAAGGTTATTAAAATACACCAAACTAACCGTAGAGTTTAATAAATTATAAGTTGTCATTACTTTTTTAAAAAACAATGAATCTATAATAAAATCGCCAACACTTTGCCATTCTTTTTGTAACTTTTTATCTTCTTTTTTAATAACAAATTGTATTACTAAACAAACTCCTATTATTACTGCACATATTATACCAAAAATAACTGTTCTTTTTTGTTTCTTATCTTTAATATTTTTAATTTTTTCTACAAATTACTATTTTTTTATTTCTTCTTTATTATACTTATGTATCTAATTCATAATAGTAAATAATATTTTTATCTACATCCAAAAGTGCTAAAGTAAAATTCCAAGAAAACCTATTATTTAAATCAGAACTATCATACCTATCTTTAGATTCACTATGCCTATCTAAAAAATAATAATATCCATTTTTTATATCTGGTATTTCATATCTTTCATAAACATTTTTACACTCATCATCAGTACATTGAATCATTTCCATAGCAGTATTTAGCTCATCATTTAATGGCAATTTTTTCCAGTTTTTTGAAAGTTTTTCACTATTTAAATCAAAGCACTTCATCATTACAAAATAAGATTTATCGCCAAGAAAACCTCTATGTGTATTAATCTCTTTTTGTAATTCACAATTTAAACCTTCTAATTCTATTTTTTTTAAAATATTATTTTTTGTTGAAAATACACATCCGGTAAGCCCTACACCAATTACTATAATTAATAAAAATATTAATATTTTTTTCATAACATTAACTCCTGAAAATTTATTATTTGTTTTGAATATCTATATACAATTATATCATAATATAAATAATAAATAAAACTATTTATTTATTACAATTTATGCTATAATTGTATATAGAAAGAATTAATATTTTATTATTTAAAAATGGAGGTAATTTATGAAAAAAGTTTATATAATAACCGGAGCAAATGGTTTTTTAGGAAATAATATTATAAGAAAGTTACAACAAAACAAAGATAATGAAATAAGAGCACTTGTTTTAAAAAATTCTTCAATTGAGTCATTAGAAAACTTAAATTGTAAAATTTATTATGGAGATGTAACAAAAAAAGATAGTTTATCTGATGTTTTTGAAAATATTAATGATAAACAAGTTTTTGTAATTCATTGTGCTGCAGTTGTATATATTAAATCTAAATTTAATCCTACTATCTATAATATTAATGTTAATGGTACTAAAAATATTATAGATAAAGTTTTAGAAAAAAATGCTAAACTTATTTATATTAGTAGTGTACATGCTATTTATGAAAAACCTAATAATGAATTAATGACAGAAGAAACTGATTTTGATAAAAACAAAGTAAAAGGATTATATGCAAAAACTAAAGCAGAAACTACGAAATATATTATGGATAAAGTTAAAAATGAAAATTTAAATGCCTGTATTATTATGCCTTCAGGAATTATCGGACCATATGATTTTGGAAATAGTCACTTAACACAATTAATAAAACAAGTTGCAAATGATAAACTTTTTGCTACGGTTAAAGGTGGTTATGACTTCGTAGATGTTAGAGATGTTGCAGATGGTATCATAAGTGCTTGTGAAAAAGATAATAAAAATGAATGTTATATATTATCTAATAAATATATTACAATTAAAGATTTAACTGACTTAATTTGTGATTTACAAAATAAAAAAAGAATAAAACTAGTATTACCTATTTTTTTAGCAAAATTAGTTGCACCTTTTTTTGAATTATATTACAACATAAAAAAAGAAACACCATTATTTACAAAATATTCTTTATATACTCTATCTTCTAATGCTAATTTTAGTAATGCTAAAGCAAAAAAAGAATTAGGTTTTAAAAACAAAGATATTAAAGAAACAATTAAAGATACTTTAATTTGGTTAAAAGAAAAAAATTATATAAAATAACAACTTAATATTATAAAAATATACTTAAAATATTAGTATATTTTTTTTATTTTTACTAAAACTAACAATAGAAAGGAATTGATAATATGGAAAAACCACCAGTAATAATATCTACAAAAGATTTATCTTATATTTGTGACATTTTTAACTGGAACTATACAACATGTAAACTTGCTTATGACATTAGTTTAAAAGTTAATGATCCTGAAATAAAAGATTTTATTTGTGATATTTATAAAATGCATAAAGATATATGTGAAGATTTAATAAGTATGATTTATTTGGAGGAAAATTATGAATAATAAAGTTAATAATCCTGAAGTAAATGTTAGTAAAACTATAAATATGAATGAAAAAAATTATTTAGAAGTTATCTTAGAAAATGAAAAAAATATGTCTAATAATTTAAGTATTGCCATTGATGAAGCAAGTAATGATTTATTATTTGATAAATTTTATGATATTTTTGATGATGTTAAATGTGCTGCAAGAGATGCCTTTAATCTTATGTTTAAAAATGGATGGTACACTTTAGAAAAAGCACAAGATAATAAAAGAAAAGAAGAAAATACTAAATTAAATGATAAACTAAATGAACTTAATACAAAATAAAAATAATAGACTACCCTATTATTTTTTTTATATTTAAACTAGCATTATAAATATCTTTTTTACTAAAAGATGTTTCTTTATTTAATTTATCAACTGCTTCTTTCATTGAAAGATTATTTTTAATAATTATATCAATAAGTAATGCTTCGATAGAGTAATTAATTTCTTGTTCTTCTTCTATTTCTTCTTTTTCTATAATAAAAGTATACTCTCCTAATTCACTTTTTGAATTATCTTTTAATTCTTCTAAAACTTTATTTATATTTCCATAATATACTTTTTCATGTAACTTAGTTAAATCAGAACATACACAAATATTAAAATTAACAAGTTCTTCTTTTAAAAATTCCAAAGTATCAATTAACCTTTTAGGAGATTCATAAAAAACAAATACTTTAATTAAACTTTGTTTTATTTCTTTAATAATTCTTTTCTTAGTTTTATTTTCTCTAGGAAAAAAGCCATAAAAACTAAAATTTTTAGTATCAAGACCACTTATAGATAAAGCTGTTGTAACAGCACTTATTCCTCCTACTCCTATTACTTCAATATTATTTTCTCTTGCTTGTTTTACTAAAATATAACCAGGATCTGATATACATGGCATTCCAGCATCTGTTATTAAAGCAATATTTTTATTATTTTTTATTATTTCATCTATTAAATATGGAGATTTTTCTTTTTCATTAAATTTATGATATGAAATAAGTTTATTTTTTATTTTATAAAAATTAAGTAATTTTAAACTATGTCTTGTATCTTCACAAAGAATAATATCTACATTTTCTAAAGTTTCAAGTTGACGCTTTGTTACATCATTTAAATTTCCTATTGGTGTTCCTACGATAAATAATTTTCCCATAAAAACCTCCTTATTTTTTATTTAATACTTCTTTTTTTAATTCATCTAAAATATTTAAAGCCTCAAGTGGTGTTATTTCTAAAGGATTAATTTCAAGTAATTTTTTTTCTACTTCACTTTCTTTTTCTTCATTAAAATCAAAAGATAGTGAAGTTTGTTCGTATATTTCTTTTTTACTTTTTTTATTTTCATATAAATCAAGTATTTCACTTGCCCTTGTTATTATTTCTTTAGGAAGATTAACTAAACTAGCAACATGAATACCATAACTTTTATCTACTGCACCAGGTTTTATCTTATGTAAAAATGTAATTGTACCATTTTCTTCTTTAGCAGAAACATGAACGTTTTTCAAATATCTCAAATTTTTTTCTAAACTTGTTAATTCATGATAATGAGTAGAAAAAAGTGTTTTAGCTTTTACTTTATCATGGATATACTCTAATATACTTTGAGCTAAACTCATTCCATCATAAGTTGCTGTTCCACGACCTAATTCATCAAATAAAATTAAACTATTTTTCGTAGCATTACTAACTGCATTATTAGCCTCTTTCATTTCAACCATAAAAGTAGATTCACCACTTACTAAATCATCACTTGCTCCGATACGTGTAAATATTTTATCAAATATTGGAAGTTTAGCTTCTTTACAAGGAACAAAACTACCAAGTTGTGCCATAATTACAACAATTGCAAGTGTTCTCATATAAGTAGATTTACCACTCATATTAGGCCCTGTTATTAATAAGATATTTGTTTTTTCATCCATCAATATATCATTTGGCACATAATCTTTTTGTGATACTTTTTCAACAACCGGATGTCTTGCATCTTTAATATAAACATTTCTTTCATCTACTAATTTAGGTCTTACATAATTATTTTCTTCTGCCACAACTGCTAAAGAACATAAAACATCTATTTCACTAATTATATTAGATATATTTTGAAGTTTAGGAATATAAGTTCTAACTTTATCTCTTATTTCAATAAATAAATCATATTCCATAGCCATACTTTTTTCTTCAGCATTTAAAATTAAATCTTCTTTTTCTTTTAACTCAGGAGTTATATATCTTTCACAATTAGAAAGAGTTTGTTTTCTTGTATAATTATATTCATCTTTTATTAAAGATTTTTGACCATTTGGAACTTCAATAAAATAACCAAATACTTTATTAAAACCTACTTTTAAATTCTTAATTCCTGTTTTTTCCTTTTCTTTTTGTTCAAGAGCAAGAATAAAATCTTTCCCTCCAGAAGACATACTTTTTAATTCATCAAGATTTTTATTATACCCTTTTTTTATTATATTTCCTTCTTTAATACTAACAGGACTATCTTCATTAATACTAATATCAAGTAAATTATATAAATCTTCTAAAGTTTCAAGCCTTTTATCAAACTTAATTTCATCTAAAATATTTTTAATATGAGGAAGCATTTTAATTGAATTTTTTAACTGAATTAAATCTCTTGCATTTAAATTACCATAACTAATTCTTCCACATAATCTTTCTAAATCATATACATTATTTAAAAGTTCTCTTAATTCTTCTTTTAAAATAAATTCTGTAAGTAAAGTAGATATATAATCATATCTTCTTTCTATTTCTTTTTTATCTACTAAAGGATTTTCAATATATGTTTTTAGTGTTCTAGAACCCATCGCAGTTTTAGTTTTATCAAGTAACCAAAGTAAAGAATAAGTTCTTTCTTTTAATCTTAAAGTTTCTACAAGTTCAAGATTTCTTTTAGAATAAATATCTAATTCAAGATATTTATTTTTATCTATTACTTTTACTTTTTGTAAATGACTAAGATTACCCATTTTAGTTTCATTTAAATAATTAAGTAAATGTTTTACGGAATTAACAATTCTTATATCCTTTATATCTTCATATATATATTTATAAGTATCATTTTCTAATAAATTATTACTTATTGTAATTAAAATATTATAATTTTCTCTTAAAGTATTTATTATTTTTCTATCTATTATATCATTTACAATTAATTCTTTTATATCAAGTCTTATTATTTCATTAATAAGTTTATCTATATCATAACTAACTAATTCAGTATAAAAACTACCTGTTGTTACATCAGTATAACTTATCGCATAACAATGATTATAATCATAAATACTACCAACATAATTATTAGTTTTTTCATCAATACTGCTTGCTTCCATTAAAGTCCCTTTAGTAACAACTTGTATAACACCACGTTCAACCATACCTTTTAGTTTTGGATCTGTTAATTGTTCGCAAATAGCCACTTTATGTCCGTTGTTAACAAGTTTTTCAAGATAAGGTAAATATGAATGAAAAGGAACACCACACATAGGAACTCTTTCTTCTAAGCCACAATTTTTACCTGTTAAAGTTAACTCAAGTTCATGAGATGCTAAAATTGCATCTTCAAAAAACATTTCATAAAAATCTCCAAGCCTAAAAAAGATAATCGCATCTTCATACTTATCTTTTATATCCATATATTGAACCATCATTGGCGATAGCTTACTTTTATCTACTTCATTTCTTTTCATGCACTTCACTCCTAAACTCAATTAATATTATATCAAAAAAACTATTATTTTTCGAGTAAAATTATTAGATTTTAAAGATTTTTATATACCAGTAATAAATATGAATAATAATTATAAATTTAATAAGAAATACTATAACAATTTTTAATGTTTTTTATTACTATTTATTCATATAATTATTTAGGTGAAATAAATGAAAGAAAAATTTATTAAAAAAGCATTAATTTTAGCATTAGGAGGATTTATTACTAAAATTCTTAGTATGGTTATAAGAATTATTACAACACGTGTAATTGGTGTAGATGGTTTAGGTCTTTATATGTTAGTTTTACCAACATTTAATTTATTTATTACAATTGCTACGTTAAGTTTACCTACTGCTATTAGTAAACTTGTCGCAGAAGGAACAAGAAATAATAAAAAATTAGTTTTAGGTTTTCTTCCCATAGCTATTATTTTTAATATATTTTTAATAATTATTATAATTATTTTAGCACCCTTTATAGCTAATAATTTACTCCATAATGAAATACTTTATTATCCAATCATATCTATTGGTATAACACTTCCTTTTATAACAACATCAAGTATTATAAAAGGATACTTCTTTGGTAAAGAAAAAATGTTTCCAAATGTAGTATCCAACATGATAGAACAAATAACAAGAATAATATCCATTATATTTATAATACCCTATTTATTAAAAATAAACATTAGTTATGCTGTATCAGGACTTGTATTTATAAATTGTTTAAGTGAAAGTTTAGGTATTGTAACACTTCTTTTATTTATGCCTAATAAAACAAAAATAAATAAAAATGACATAAAACCTGATTTAAATAATATTAAAGATATATTTTCTATATCTATTCCCACGACAACATCAAGATTAATCTCATCAATTGGTTTATTTTTAGAACCCATTATTATTACATTTGTTTTTCTAAAACTAGGATATCAAACAACTTATATAACTAAAGAATATGGAATAATATCAGGTTATGTTTTACCAATGGTTATGATGCCAAATTTTTTAAGTGGTGCAATATCAAATGCTTTACTTCCTGCTGTTACAAAAAGCTATGCAAATAAAAAATATAAAGAAACAAAAAGAAAACTACTTCTTGCATGTAATTTATCATTAATTATAGGTGCTATTTTCACTATAATATTATTTATATTCCCTAAAGAATGCTTAAAACTATTATTTAATACTACCCTAGGATCAAATTATTTAAAAATAACATCAATTATCTTTTTAATATCTTATATCTTAAACCCTTTATCAATATGCATGCAAGCTATGGATAAATCAAAAGAATTAATGAAAATTAATATAATTGCTGTTATTATAAAAACAAGTTTATTATTTACCTTAACATACCTTAATATAAACATGTGGCCTTTAATAATATCATACGGTATCCAATATATTTATATAACAATTAAAATAATTAATATAATAAGAAAAAACTTATGATAAATCATAAGTTAACAAGATTATTTTTAAGCTATTTTAAGCTATTTATTGGAAATTACAACATGGAAAGACATGTTTTCTCCTCGCCCACCATTAGCCTGGGTGAATTTAAATACTCCTGCGCTTGAACTATCAACAAACATTCCTCCACGTGAATACCAAGGATAACTGCTTTCAACATAGCCTGCACTATCCCAATACCATTCTTGTGTTTCTGTTAAGGCATGTCCACTATAACTTGTCACTGTATAGTTATTATAATATTTTTCATCTGGTAAACTAACAAATCCAGATGAACCTATTGTTTTATTATACACTCCCATGACATATTCATTTGCTCCTCCACTCATATCATATATTCCATATATATTTCCTGTTGTTGAGGCATCTTTTCCTGATGTCATATTATATGTTCCGGTTCCTACAGATGTATTGCTTCCTGCAGGCGCTCCATATCCTGTTTGCTTATTAACATTGCTATTTATTCCTACTTCTGTACATGTTGTATTATCAGTGCATCTTCCATAGATACTATGTGTTAGGTATGCTACTGCTCCCCATTCATTATTTTTACTCATATGTGTATCTACTTCAGTATTTATAAAACCAAAACTATTATTAGGTTGTTCCATACTTCTACTAGCAAAGAAGAAATTACTTACGTTATTCCATCTTAAATTTGTTACATTTGGTTTTATTATTATTCCATTTGCATTACTACA